>Ga0183100_1000329_pt1 | contig 46471 bp, 39 predicted proteins | sample Biomet2_FD_127789 | JGI IMG/M metagenome (GOLD analysis project Ga0183100, IMG submission 127789) | Microbial communities from bioreactor (seeded with anoxic lake sediment) at LBNL, California, USA - Biofuel metagenome 2 | ecosystem: Engineered > Bioreactor > Anaerobic > Unclassified ... | reverse complement strand
CGTTTCCCCGTAAATGGATTGACATGGTTCATCAGGAAATCGAACCCGGCTTTCCAATTTTTCCGGTATTGTTCTGAGGCGAAAAGCCCATAGCGAAAACTTTCACGCATCGGAACCGGCTCGGTTGAGGCCGTCCAGCCCATATTGGCCTCGGTTATAATATCCATGAGGATGTAAATGCCTCGATCGCGGCAACACTTGTTGAAGTAATCGAACCTGTCCAAAAAATCACTGTCGATCGGCAGGGTATCCGGAGACGTATTCATGGGAACATCCCGAATGGATTTGCGGTCTTTGCCTTGTTTTGGCGGACCTGCCTTCCCGCAGAGTGCTTTGTCCAGAAAATGATAGCGCAACAAATTCATGCCGTTCAGCCTGATCTGCTCGGCAAGTTCCTCGAGTTCCGCATGGGTCATCCGATAGAAATTGCAAAGAAATGTATACGGAATAAAGTTAAATCCACGCAAACGAACCGGCGTGTCGGGAGCTTTTTCAAACGTCAGTTTCCCGTTGCCGGAAATAACAAGGCGTCCCATTTTGTCTACATTGCAGGGGGAAAATTGCAAAGAGAGATCGAGCGCCGTTCCGGGAACGATTTTAAATTGATCGATTCTTTTTGACGTTACGGGGGGCGTCCACTCAACCGAATCCATCTTGACCGGCCGCCATTCCCCGCCGCGTTTGATTTCAGTTATGCGGTTTGTCTCTGTCTGGAACGGGACCTGTCCACAGACAAATTTCCAACCGGCGGAACCGCTCAGAACTTTGGCAACAATAATATTCTTCCCTTTTTTTACGGGAAAATTGAACACGTGATCCGTTGGCAAATACGCATTCTCGATATTACCGGTTGTCAATGTGTTATAAATACTTTTCCCATTGACGATGAAATCGAACCAATAATCGGCAGCGCAGCCTACCTGCATGACTCCGTCGGAGGAAGCATTGAACTCGTTGATTAAAACCGCGGTATCTTTCGGCTTGAATTTTCCGGCTCCGGCCAATGTAAGGATATCGACCATATCGTTGTTTAAGGTGATTTCCCGCCCTTCTGCGCCGCCGATTTTCTTCGGCGTTTCCGTCATGTTTTCGACATTGAAATCGTTTAGCTCAGGAAAGAGGAATATCCGCCATTTCGGATTCAGTGAAAGCGGCAGGAGGCTCTTCGTTTTCTCAAACGTAACAGGGCCGATCCGCAATACGGTTCCGGTCGGGAGTTTTCCGAGCATCAGCATGGGAGCCCAAATCGGACCGGCGCAATCCTCTTTCGCGGTAAACTCGAATTCCGCCTTCACCCACTCCGTTCCGAAACGAAGCGTCTTGGCGGAGTTTCCAATCGTTTTCCAGGGCGTTTTCCCCTGGGTGCAACTGACTCCGAGTTCCCCGGCGGGTTCTCCCTGAAAGAAAAAGGCGATCCGGTACTTCGTTCCCGCGACAACCTGTTGATCGGAGGTGAAATGGATTTGAATGCTCCAGGGCTTTGCGTTTGGAGTCGCCTCGGATATCTTAAATTCCCCACAGGGTCGGTCATCCGGAGTTCGAACCGCTTCCGGAATTTGAAATGAGACGGTTTTCGCGGGGTGGCAAGTGAGCCCCTTCGGGTTCCCGTTTTCAAACATCCACTCCTGAAGGATTTCCGCCTGACAGCAGAGGGAGATTCCTGCCAGAAGAGCAAGCAATGTAATTTTCTTCAGCATCGTATTCTCACTTTCTCGTTTACAGATAGGGATACCAGAACCGGCATACCGGGCAGGTCGGATCTCCAACAGCAATTCCGGTATGCGAACAGGTGACCGCCCCGTGCGCGATGGTGCTGACTCGACCGTCGAAATAGAGGACGTTGTTCTTTGACTGATGGCTCCAACCCCCGCTGGACGTGACACTCGAATCGAACAGGCTGGTCGATTTCTGAAACTGCGGAAACCCTTCCGTCCAGAACGCGGACATAGACGGCGCCTTCAACCGGCTCAGTTTGTGGACCCAATAGTCTCCGCTGCTCGCACAGGCTTTGGTATTGCTATCCAGCCGCATGGCATAGAGATAGAAGAACCGGGTATGCTTCGGTTTACTCGCACAGTTTGCGGTGATCGAACAGGGCTGTCGATTTGATTTTATCCATGCAGACTGGCATATTTTCGAAATCGGAACTGTGCTGAAGTCCGCACAGGTACTCTCCCGCAGTCCGAGCGCCTCCAACGCATAGGACAGATGCCCCTCCCTGTCCACTTTTCCGTAGCAATACAATTGCCAATTCTGATCCATGACCGAGATGATTTCCCTGTTGTTGCTCAGGTATCCGCTAACGGCCAAGCCGAGTTGTTTCATGGTGTTCATGCATGAGGTAGTTCGGGCCCTCTCCCGAGCGGAATTCAGCGCGGGCAGCAGCATCGACGCCAGAATTGCGATGATCGCGATCACCACCAGGAGTTCAATCAACGTGAAACACCTGTCTTGCAATGACCGATTTGCCTTCGGCCTCTCCCCTTGTCTTTCATCGTGCGACATTTGTCCCGTTCCTGGTGTGAGCATGATTGATTCCTCCTCCTTTTTTTGTCAACTGTTTTTCTAAGGCGTTGTGAAGAAATAAGTGAAAATTTTTACCGGTGTCTCGGGGGACTTTCAGTTTCGCTGATTCGTCACAAAGCTCGCAAAACCAAAATCGCGCCCTGATACCCTCGGCATAAAGTACCGCTATTTCCTCACAACCCCGACGATAAATTCAATGCCATATTCCAGGTATTGGCCGCATTCCGGAATCCGCCGGGACCGTCGGCCGCGGCGGCAAACAGATAAGCGGGATTTCCCGCCCGGTCGAAACACAGTTGGGGACGCTCCAGGCACCCCAGCGCGATTTCCCGTCCGTCCGGGCCGATGACCGTTCTCGAATACGCTTTCCGCTCGTAAGCCCAGTGGATCCCGTCTTTCGAACGGAAACCGGCCCCGGCGTGGCGTTCCCCGGTGATCTCGCCGGTCATGTCCTTGGCGATCAGATGGAAAACGCCGTCCCGGTGCCATACGAACGGGTCTTCGACATTGAATCCGTCCAGCACCGGGCCGTTGCCGACGCGGAGGTAGGGCCCTTCCGGGCGGTCCGCCACGGCGAGACCGATCCGCAGCCCCTGCGGCGTTCCGGTCCGGTAGTAGAGGAAAATCCGTCCGTCCGGAGCCACGCAGGGCGCCGGATTGGTGATGATCGCGCCCTCCCATCCGGACGGGTCCGGTTCGATCACCGGATGATCCAGTGTCTTCCAGGGGCTGGTCACGGAATCCGCGCTCGCCACTCCGATCCGGATCGCATTGTAGACGCGCTGGGATACGAGCGGATTGGCCATCTCGTCCGCGGTGATTTCACCGTCGTAGGTGAGGCCGATGTAGAACAGGTAAAAGCGGCCCGCATAGTTCAGGACGGTGGGGTTGTGCGCCATTTTTCCGTCCCAGCGGGTTTCCGGCCCAGCGGGCAGGGTTTTCGCCTGAAGCGTATACGGGCCCTCCGGAGTCGGAGAGAACGCCCGCACGATTTCCGAATGCAGCAGATACCCTTCGAACATCGGGTCGCGTTTGCTCCAACGGGAGGCGAACATGTGAAATCCGGTTTCCGTCTCCGTCACCGAGCCGCACCAGACCCAGCTGTCGGACAGATGAAATCCGAGACCGGGATCGGTCCGCCGCAATTTTTCGATTGAGAGCGTGGATGAACCATTCATGGTATGACATTCCTCAATTCCGGTTATCGTTCGATATTTTAATTATGATGGAAGAGTGCCGGAATTGCAAGAGCTAGCGCATGGACTTTTCATGGCATCGCATGTATTCTGAACATAAAATAGCGTGATGAATCAATTTTATCCCGTTGAGTTCCGGATCTTGCCGGTTCCCCGGCTTGCAATCTGCCGGTAAAACGGTATGGTATATTCGTTGAGGGCGAAAACTTGAAATTTGCGAAGTCGATCTTGGATAAGTTTTCAACCGAAATGAGTAGAAATCGGAACGGGGAGTTATGACGATGAATTCCAGAAAAAATACGACGTTTCAAAATCAACGGGTCTGGAACGATTTTATCGCGCATCTCGATGTCAATGTCTTCGAGGTTGGAATCGGAGAGGATATCGCCGATTGGCCGAAGAATCCGGATTTTTCCTGCGATGTTTTTTTTCGGCTGTACCTGCCGCTGACCGGGAGGTTTTTGATCCGGACTCCGGCCAATGAACTTCCGATTTGTCCCGGTGGGCTGTATCTGATTCCGGCTTTCGTCCCATTGAAATTCATGGGGGAAACCCCATGCACCCATTATTGGATCCATTTTGTGTCGAAGAGCCTCGAACAGTTGCCGAATTTCAACATTCCGATGAAAATTCCGCTCGATGATCCGGAAATCAGCCGCGCTGAATTCAAGCGGCTGTTTCCCCTCATTGAAAACGGCCGCACGGTGCGTCAGTCGCTGGAGGTCAGGCATGTCGTGGAAAATCTGCTCGCTCCTTTTCTGGAAAACCGGGAAGACTCCATTGTGCTCGCCGAGAAGAAACACCAATTGTTCGGCAAGGTCATGACGCAGATCGAATCGCGGCTGTCGGAAAAACTCGAAACCGCCGAACTCGCCCGCATCGCCGGAATGCCGCAGGCGAAATTCACTGCCGAATTCCGCCGGAGTTTTGGGCTGCCTCCGAAACAGTACATGATCCAATGCCGACTCTCCCGCGCCAAGCAGCTGCTGGTCCGGACCGACCTGCAAATCAAGGAAATCGCCGCCCGCTGCGGATACCTGGACGAGTTTTTCTTCTGCCGCCTCTTCACCCGGCACATGCATATGCCGCCGTCCCGGTTCCGGGAGGCGGTGAAGCATTATTAGTGCATTACCCGCCGGGATAAAGCGGCAGCAGCAGTTGTTCGAAGGGCGGTTCGGTTTCGGGGCCGGTGAAGTTCCCCACCGTGACTCCGAGCAGGCGGATCGGACGGCTGGCAAGCTCGGTTTTCGCCGCCAGGCCGATGGCGATTTCGCCGATCTCCGCTCCGTCGCAGACCGGCGCGTGGAACGACAGCGAGCGCGTCACCGTTTCGAAATCCTCGTAGCGCACCTTGATCGTCACCGTCCGCCCCGCCAGATTCTGCGCCTGGAGCCGCCGCGCCACCCGGCGGGCGAGCTGGCGGAGAATGATGCGCAATTTGCGCACGTCGGTGCAGTCTTCCGCCATCGTGATTTCGTGGCCCACCGATTTGGGTTCGTCCTCGGTTTCGACCGGGCGGTCGTCGATTCCGCGGACGATGCTGTAATAATAAAGGCCGGTTTTGCCGAAGAGCGAAGAGAGCGTCGCCGCGTCGAGCTGGCGCAGGTCGCGCCCGGTCCGGATGTTCATGCCGGTCAGCCGCGCCGCCGACACCTTGCCGATGCCGTGGAATTTCCCCACCGGGAGCGCGTCGAGAAATGCCTGCGCCTCTTCCGGCGTGATGACCGAAAGCCCCGCCGGTTTTTTCAGGTCCGAGGCGACTTTGGCCAGGAATTTGTTATAAGAAACTCCGGCCGAGGCGGTGAGCCCGGTCTGTAGGAAGATTTCGCGCTGAATCCGCCGCGCCAGCCGCGTCGCGCTGGTTTCGCCGAATTTGTTTTCGGTCACGTCAAGGTACGCCTCGTCGATGGAAACCGGCTCCACCAGATCGGTCACCGCGTGGAAAATTTCGCGGATTCGCGCCGATTCGCGGCGGTATTTCTTCATGTCCACATCAAGGCAGACTGCCTGCGGGCAGAGCCGCACCGCCGTCCGCATCGGCATCGCCGAGTGAACGCCGAAGGTGCGCGCCTCGTAGGAGCAGGTCGAGACCACGCCGCGCTTTTCCGGCGAGCCGCCGACGATGACCGGCAGCCCGCGCAGTTCGGGGCGGTCGCGCTGCTCGATGGAGGCGAAGAACGCGTCCATGTCGATGTGCACGATTTTACGCATCTTCTCCGGTTTCCAGCAGGAGGATGAAACGCCACTCGCCCGGATTGAGGACGAATTCCGCCGTGTCTCCGGGCGTCAGGTAACAGCCGGTCACCAGTTCGCGGCCGGGCCGGTTCCAGCGGACGATTGCGTGTCGACGTGCGAAGAACGCGGCGAACCGCGAATCGCCCGCCCAGTCGACGCCCTCCGGAAGTTCATGCGGGGAGGCGACGCTCCGGGCCGGTCTCCGCACGGCCGCGGCCAGCGCCTCCGTTGCGCGGGAGGGGAGGGCGGAGGCGAGAGCGGCGAGAGCGGCGGCGTCCGACGCGGCCAGCGCTTCGGCGGCTTTCCGCCACGCCTCTGTTCCGGGGGCGCTCATGCCTGCAAATCCGCCTCTCCGTTGGAAACCGCGAGGAAACAGGGCGGCATATTCCGCAGTTGGCGCCCGATCAGGTAGTGGTCCACCAGTTGGCGGCGTTCGTCGCGGGTATTGTACTCTTCGAATTCGATGAAGACCAGTTCGGCGTTGAACGAGAAGCGCGGCAGCATCCGGTGGAGCTTGGCTTCGGGGGCGATGCGCACGATTTCGGCTTCGATTCGCGCCTGGTCGAGCACGTGGCGGAGCCGCTTCTCCTCCGCCCGGGAATCCATCAGGAAGATCCGCAGCACGCTTTTACGCCAGCCGCGGTCGAGCTGGACCAGGTAGGCCAGGATCGTCATCAGCGAGCCGCCCGCCTGGCCTTGCCACCAGATGTCGATGGTTCCGCCGTCGAAACGCTGCGGGCAGAAATCCTTCGAGGCGTTGGCGAGGACCAGCGCGTTGCGCTTGAAATCGTTGACGATCATTTGCAGATGGCGGAAGAACGGCGCGACCCGTTCCTTGCGGTGCGGCCAGCCCATCATGATGATGTTCGGGCGGATCGGGTCGAGCGAATGGCTCTGGAGCACGGTCTGGAGCGCCACGTCGAATTCCGGCGCGTAGACCACGGTGGGGAGCACCTGCCATTCGCGCTCTTTGAAAAGGGTGCGCAACTCCCGGAGACGGGCCGTCCGCGCTTCCCCGAAATCCCGGCCTCTCGGGAAGACGATGATCTGGATCACGCTCAGGATTCCGCGTCTCTGGCTCATCAGCATGGCGTATTCGACCAGGTCGCCGCGCCGCTCCGGCGCTTCGGTGAGGATGGCGATGGTCGGCCGCCAGTTTTTCGGGTGGAGCGGCAGGTGGGGCAGCAGCAGCAGGTTCGAGCGGATGCGTGAATAGACGAATCCGCGCCGGGCGTCGCCGTAGCCCATCTCCAGGTTCCGGTAGCGCGTCCAGGCGTAGAGCCCGCCGATGATGACCAGCGCCGCGAGCGACAGCCAGAGGTCGATCAGCAGCGCGGCCACCGAACAGGCCACCGCCCCGTAGACCGCCACCGACCAGTGGAAAAAGCGGAAGCGCGGCCGGAACGACGGATTCGCCCCGTGCGACTCGACGAAGGCCGCGAGGTTGATGATGGTGTAGGTGAAGAGGAAGAAGAGGGAAACCAACCGGCTCATCAGGTTGATCGGCGAGTGTTCGACGTCGGTCTGGCTCTGCGCGAGGAATCCGGCCCAGAGCAGGATCGGCGCGATGATCAAAAGCACCACGGCGATCGCTCGGCGCGGCTCGTTTTTTGCCCCGGTCCCCTTGCGGAAGTAGCCGATTCCGGGCAGCACGTTGTCGATGCCGAGGCTCTGGAGCACGCGCGGCGCACCGAGCATCCAGCCGAGCGCGGTGGAGAGCGTCGCGGCCTGGACGCCGGCCAGCACCATGAACCCCAGCCCCCACAGCGCGTTTTCCGAGAGGATGCGGTAGGGGAGGTGGATCATCTCGTCGCGCGGGAAGCTGCCCGCGGCGATCACCAGCTGTACGAGATAGATCGCGATCGCCGTCCCCAATGCCGCGAAGGTTCCGCGCGGAATCGAGACGTGCGGATTCTTGAGGTCGCCCGACATGTTGACTCCGGCCATGATGCCGGTCACCGCCGGGAAGAAGATGGCGAAGAGCGGCATCAGCGACACCGTTCCGGAGGCGGGCCCGAGGTTCTCTTTGAAATTCTCCAATGAAAAGTGGGCGGCGGGCCCGAGCAGGAAGAAGAGGATCGACAGCCCGAGCACCGCCATGATGACGTACTGCGCCTTGATCGCCCAGTCGGCGCCCTTCCAGACGAAGAGGGCGAGGATTCCGCCGAGGGCGAGGTTGAGCAGCGGGCACCAGGCCCGCAGCTCCGGCCACTGGGCGACCAGCGCCTCCGACGCGCCGAGGATGTTGAAGGGAATCGCCAGCGCCTGGGCGACGAAGAGCGTGAGCCCGATCGACGTTCCGAAGCTGGGGCCGAGCACCCGGCTGATCAGGTAGTAGGCGCCGCCGCCGCGCACTTCGGTGTTGGTGGCGATGGCTGCGATGGAGAGCGCGGTGGCAAACGAGATGCTCGCTCCGACAGCGAGAATGAACAGCGTATCGACCAGCCCGGCGCAGCCGAGCACGTAGTTGGTCCGCATGAACATGACCAGCCCGAGAATGGTCAGCAGAGCCGGGGTGTAGACGCCGGCGAAGGTTCCGAAATTATAGCCGCCGGTCGCGGAAGGCGGGGTGCGGGAATCCGTCCTGTTCATGGAAAATCTCTCCTGGTGTTTCAGAAAAAATAGCCGTCCGGGCCGCTTTTTTCAATCGAAATGTTTTTTTTTGATGAGGGAATCTTGCATTTCGGCGTTCGGGGCGGAATATTATGGTTACGGCGGGGAGTCTGGAGAAAACGTTTCGTCCGCCGGTTCTGATTTCAAACGGGAGGACGTCATGAGTTTCTATAAGAATGTCGATCTGTTGTTCCGCAAGCACGAAAAACTGGTATCGCGGGAAAATGTCCTGCTGCCCGGCAACGGCGTGCTGAGCCGCTGCAAATATCCGGTGCTGACCTCTCAGCATGTGCCGATTTTCTGGCGGTACGATCTCGACAAGAAGCGCAATCCGCTGCTGCTCGAGCGGATCGGCTGCAATGCGACGATGAATTCCGGCGCGATCCGGATCGGCCGGAAGTTCTGCTTGGTGGTCCGGGTGGAAGGTTCCGACCGCAAGTCGTTCTTCGCCGTGGCGGAGAGCCCGAACGGAATCGACAACTTCCGGTTCCGCGACTACCCGATCACCATGCCCGAGACCGAAGACCCCGACACCAACGTCTACGACATGCGGCTGACCCGCCACGAGGACGGCTGGATTTACGGCATTTTCTGCACCGAGCGGCGCGACCCCAAGGCCGCGGCGGGAGACCTTTCCTCCGCCGTCGCCGCCGCCGGAATCGCCCGGACGAAAGACCTTGAGAATTGGGAACGCCTGCCCGACCTCAAGACGAAGAGCCAGCAGCGCAACGTGGTGCTGCATCCGGAATTTGTCAACGGCAAATACGCGTTTTACACCCGCCCGCAGGACGGCTTCATCGACACCGGTTCGGGCGGCGGCATCGGCTGGGCGCTGGTCGATGACATCGGGCACGCCGAGATCAAAGAAGAAACCATCATCGACGAGAGAGCCTACCACACCATCAAGGAAGTGAAGAACGGCGAGGGCCCGGCCCCGATCAAGACGCCGATGGGCTGGCTCCACCTCGCGCACGGCGTGCGCGGCTGCGCCGCCGGACTGCGCTACGTGCTCTACATGTACATGACGTCGCTGGAAGACCCGTCGAAGAAGATCGCCAGCCCCGGCGGATACCTGCTGGCTCCGATGCGCAAGGAGCGCACCGGCGACGTCTCCAACGTGCTTTTCTCGAACGGCTGGATCGTCGACGACGACGGCACCGTCTACCTTTATTACGCTTCGAGCGACACGCGGATGCACGTGGCGGTTTCCACCGTGGACCGTCTGGTCGATTACTGTCTCGGCACGCCGGAAGACAAGGGGCGTTCCGCCGCCTCGGTCGAGACGCTCAAAAAGCTGATCAAGCATAACCTCGAAGTGCTGAAGAAGTTCTGAGAAAAAAGGAAGCCCGGTTATGAACCGTTTTTACGAAGCGTTCCGTATCAAGCCCGGCAGCAAGGTCGACCTTGCCCGGCGCGATCCGCACATGACCTTCGATTTCAACGACAAGCATGCCGCGCTGGAGCTGCTGGCCAAGAACAATCATCAGATCGCCCGGCTCCAGAGCGATCTCTATTCCGAGGGGAAGCAGTCGCTGCTCATCGTGCTCCAGGCGCCCGACGCGGGCGGCAAGGACGGCACGATCAACAACGTGTTTGCGGCGATGAATCCGCAGGGGTGCCGCGTCCAGTCGTTCAAGACGCCGACGAGTGTGGAGCAGTCGTACGACTTCCTCTGGCGCGTCCACAAGGTGGTGCCGCACCGGGGCGAGGTGGTGATCTTCAACCGCTCCTATTACGAGGCGGTGCTGATCGAACGGGTCCACAAATTTGCGCCTCCCGAGGAGCTGGAATACCGCTACAAGGCGATCAACCAGTTCGAAGAGCTGCTGTCGCACAACAAGACCAAAATCGTCAAATTCTTTCTCCACATCGACAAGAACGAACAGCTGCACCGCTTCATGCGGCGGCTGAAGCACCCCGGGAAACACTGGAAGATCTCCTCGAACGACTATCCGGAGCGCCAGTACTGGAACGACTACGTCGAGGCGTTCGAGCAGGCGATGATCCGGTGCTCGACCCAGGATGCGCCGTGGTTTGCGATTCCGGCCAACTGCAAATGGTTCCGAAATTTGGCGATTTCGCAGATCATCCTGGAGACGCTGGAGGGGATGAAGATCAAGCTGCCGGAGCCGTCGGTGGACCTTCAGGAAACCCGCCGCCTGGCCGCGATCGAACTCTCGCGCCAGCGCCAGGAGAGCAAGAACCGCAAATACGCCGAACTGCTGAAACAGTAACCGTTCGACGGACACGGAAGCCGGAAAGAGTTTCTTTTCGGCTTCCGTTTTTTTATTTTTCCTTTTCCCCTTGAAATCAAGTCCGGTCCGGATTTCCGGACAATCCTCCGCGCTCTGTTTTGCAGGATTTGCTGGAATTCTCCGAATACAATTTGAAAACGGTTGATTCGGATGCTATTTCTATGGAAGGCAAAATGGAAATGTTTGGCTTTCTATCTTATTTTACGGCTTTTCTTCACGGTTTCTCGACAGAAAATGAAATATGATAAAAAAGAATGGTGCCAAATTATTTGGAGTGTTTTCAGAATGAAACAGCGCCTTGCCGATTTTCTCATCATCTTCATGTGCGGAGGTATGCTTGGTTGTTTCGCCGCCAACTTGCTGGATTGGGACATCACGCAATTTCACCCGGATTTCTCATTTCAAATCTCTTCATGGTTGTTGTCGAGCGGTCTGATTGCATGGGGACTGTTGACATTATGGTTCATCGGCAATTTGATTGCCGGGCGCTTTGGAATTTCCGATCCATCCCTGCAAACGAAATTGATGAAAGGATGGCTCATTGGATTGTTGATTTTCTTGCTCGGCGGAATGCTTATGCCGTGCGTGACCCGACGAACCCACAACCATTTTGCACGGGAATGCGGTTCGTTCCTGGGAAGTCAAGTTGAGTTTTGGCAAACAACTCTTGAAGATGAAAAATATCCCGATTTGACCATGAAAGAGATTTACCTTCAATGGTTGAAGTATTTGCCGGAACAACAGCACAGCATGTGGACGCCGGACAACTGGCGCAAACATCTGGAATTCTATCTGACTACCCACACGTACCGCCGGCGTAAGGATTTGGAGCGGATGCCGGCGGAGAACGATTTTGTTTACATCTACTGCGGTCAAGGCGTTTCTCGTGAAGATCACGATACCATTATCTTCTATGAGAAACCGGACATGCACCGCTTGGGCGGCAACGTTCGCAATGTCATTTACGCAGACGGGCGTTATCGTGCGGTCTTTCCGGACGATTGGCCGAGAATTGACAGTCAGATAAAAAGACAGATGAAACAGGAAAGTACGGAACGTTGACCGGACTGGTATGAATCAGGGAGAGAAAGGGAAATGAAAGATTTGAAAGAAAGAATGAATGAAGATAAGAACACAAAAGAGAGTATAAAAATATCATTTGTTGTCTGCGTTATACTTTTCATTCTGTATTTTCTTCCTTCTCTTTTGTCTGGATATCTTGTTTTCCATGTCATGAATTTTTCTTTTTGTTTTCTTATCCTCCTGCTGATGAAGTTACTCTCAATGAAATACAAGAGTGATAATTACTACTCTATGCTAATCGTGGGACGGAAAATGATTGGAGTTGAATTCATTTTGTTCAGTATTCTGGCAGTGGCGCTTGGCGTATGGACGATACAATTTACCGAATTTAATTTACTGAGCGTGTTTCTGGTCATTCTTTTTTCAGCAATTCTTTTGTTTCGTACGGTCAAATGTGTACGCCGCTTTTCTACGGGGACTGCAATAAAAGGAGAAATGATACTTCGTTTTTATAATTCCTACGTACTCTTCCTGATATGTTCTTATGGAATAGTCCTTTTCTATTTCGCGATGATATCTCTTTGGCATTGAAAATAAGCATCTGGTCTAAAAACTCATCGGCGGGAAAAGCGGCCGATGACGGAGATGAGATGGATGCCGAAAAATGATTTTTGGGGAATCTCTCTGATGTGAAAAATCGGAAAGCTTGGTAAAAATGATGCGCATACTTCAATCTTGTTTCCCGGAGCAGGAGAAGCCCCGCCTTCGGCGCGGGCGGGTGAGTTGGCCTCGCGGTCAACTCCACCGCTGCCGCTCACTGCCGAACTCGTTCGGCATTTGAGCGGTTTAGCGAGCGGCAGCCCTTGCCTCCGGCGGACAGGGCGCTTCGCCCCTGTACCCCGACCGGCAACGTGCCGGACCGGATCGGCGGCTTTGCCGCCTTTACTCCTCTCCGGAAAGATACAATTTCCGGGAAATCAATCCGTGCGGAGTTTGAATATTTCCGTTCAGATGCTATTTCTATAAAAGAAGTTTTTTAGTGCAGGCAGGTTATGAAAACCGGTAAGCGGAGGGTTTTGCAAATGATGAAATCGCTTTCTCACTTTGTTCGGCAAATGACGGTTGCCGGCGGTCTGGCGCTGGCCTGTTCCGTCGGCGCGGCGGAACAGGCCAGATGGTATGTGAACGCGGCGGCGAAGGAGGGACTGAACGGCCTCAGTTGGCAGACCGCGTTTCCGTCGCTGCAGAGCGCGTTGAAAAAATCTCAGTCCGGCGACGAGATCTGGGTGGCCCGGGGCACCTATTATCCGGATGCGTCCGACCGCGATGTTTCATTCGAACTCAAGGACAATGTCGCCGTCTACGGCGGCTTCGCCGGAAAGGAAAGCGCGCTTGCAGAGCGCGATATTGCGAAAAACCAGACCATCCTGAGCGGCAATATCGGGAAGGGCGACAAGACTAAGAACACCGTGACCATCATCAAAGGCGCGAACGGCGCCGTGCTCGACGGCTTCACCGTCTGTGACGCCTATTCGACCGACAAACCCCGGATGCACCTGGTCCCCGCCGACATCAAGAAGAACGATATGGCCGTCGGCGGCGGTATGCGCAATTTCAAGGTCAGCCCGATTGTCCGGAACTGCACGTTCAAGAACAACGAGTCCCCCAAGGGCGGCGCGGTTTACAATGTGCAGGACGCAACCGCGAGCCAGGCGCAGTTCATCAACGTCGCGTTCCTCGACAACTCCGCCCAGATTCGCGGCGGGGCCGTCAGCAACGATCTCGGGGCCATGCCGCTTTTCATCAACTGCCGCTTCACCGGCAACAGTTGCGGCGACAAGGGCGGCGCGGTCTACAACGACTTCGCCGCGTCGCCGATTCTGCTCAACTGCCTGATTCAATCCAACCGGGCGGTGAGCGCCGGGGGAATCGGCAACGACGGCGGCTCCTCGCCGCTGCTGGTCAATGTCACGATCACCGGGAATCAGGCGTCCAGCGGCCTGGGGGGAGGGCTCTATCAGGGGACCGGGGCCAACAACGACCCGATCCTGCTCAACTCGACGGTGGATTCCATCTACAACTGGCACGAGGACATCGTCGCCGTGCTCAATTCGACCGCCCCGGCGGAACATTCCATCCCGCTCGCTGATTTCATTCCGATCAGTACCCTCAAAGGGGCGCTCGATCTGGCGGCGCTTAAGAACGTTCCCGACACGGCCCCGGGCTATCAGGAGACGCTCGACGGGGCGACGCTGCAGAATCAGACGCTGGTCAAAATGCTGATTGAAATCTACCGGAAGTGCGGCGGCGCGATCGACTATCGCGGCGAATACCAGCGCCCGGTGGTCGACCCGGCGGTTGCGGCGGAGCGCACGGTCTTCTATGTCGCTGCCGAACCGAACTCTGGCGCCAATGACGGTTCTTCGTGGGAGAACGCCATGACCGACCTTCAGAAAGCCATCGACCTGGCCTCCGTCCATCAGGCGTCCGTATGGATTCGTTCGGGAACCTATGCGCCGTCGTCCGTGCAGGCCGGGCGGATCGCCGCCTTCACGCTCTATGACGGCGTCAAACTCTACGGCGGTTTCGCCGGGACCGAGAAAAGTCCGGACGACCGCCGGGCGGACGGGAAACCGACCATATTGAGCGCTAAGACGAAAGAAGGCTGCTGCCGTTATCCGCATGTGCTGTACGGCGCCGACAATGTCGTGCTTGACGGGCTGACCGTGCGGGACGGCAAGGCGGACGGCTTTACCTACAACGGCAAGGGCGGCGGGCTGCTCGCCTATCGGGCCGGGAAAACCTATGCGCCGCTCGGCAACGATCCGGCGACCGGCTTTATCATGGAGATTAAAAACTGCCGTTTCGTCGATAATGAAGCGCTGGAGGGCGGCGCGATCTACGCGTTTTCCAAGGGCAAGCTGACCATTTGCGACACCGTTTTTGAAAACAACCGGGCCCTGTACGGCGGGGCGGTGCTTTCCCGCGAAGGCAATGTGTTCCGCTACGATCATTGCGATTTCCGGTCGAACCGGGCGCGGATCGACGGAGGGGCGACGTATGAGGACTACGGCGCGCACGCTGCCTTCAAGGATTGCCGGTTCACCGGCAACAGCGCCGGGGCCGCCGGCGGAGCGGTTTACCTCATCAGCCGCGCCTCCCAGCTGGAAGCGACCGTGGTCAGCTTCGACACCTGCAGTTTCAAGGAAAACCGGGCCCCGGTCGGCAAAGACCTGTTCCGCCTGGACGACTGCAAAGTGACGGTCACCCAGTCCAATCCGGATTTAAGCGCCCTCACGGTGAATTGATTCCGGACCGCGGGATCGTGTGATCCGGGAAACGGCGGGGTTATTTCCCCGCCGTTTCTGCCTTGACCGGGACGAAGAGATCCAACTGATTGTAGCCGAGCGCCTTCATCGCGTTGGGAGAGGTGCTGACATGAAACATGGTGTAATGCCCCGGCCGTTCATCCAATTCGAGATGTTCCGAGGCCGCAACCCACGCTTTGATTCCTTCGTATACGCGGGCTCCGTCGGTGTCGTTCCCATCGATCGACACGCAGGCGGCGTATAACCCGCCCTCAAAGTCGATCACCTCGAAATCGCCGGGATCGATCGTGTCATCGGCCAGCAGATAATACCAGACCATCTGTTTGCGTTCCGGGTCGTAGCTCATGAAGTCATGCGGAAACACAGTCCGTTCCCAGTTTGGAAACCGCGTGTCGAAACCACTCTTCATCAATTCTTCGAGCGTGCCGAACCCGGAAGAGATCATTTTGGACCGGGGGATCTCTATCAGCCTGATATTTTCCATCTTGCCATTCCTGCGGTTTGCGTGTTTCTACTTGAATTCATGAAAGGGGAGAGGAATGCCATGTAGTGTAATCGGCCGGATCGTGTTTGTCAAGCCCGAATCCCGGAATGCGAAGGCAAAAAAAATGGTCGGGGTGAGAGGATTTGAACCTCCGGCCTCTGCGTCCCGAACGCAGCGCTCTAGCCAGACTGAGCCACACCCCGAGCTGTGTTCCGATAATATAGAGCTTCCCTGCGAAAATGCAAATGAAAAACAAGAAGTTCTCCTGAAATAATCTGCCCGAATGAACCAACCGTACGAAAAAAAGCGGCAAAATAGCAGAGGAAGTGCCCGGAAAAGTTGAAGTTTCTCTTTTCTGTATTATAGTAACTATATATGGATTGACGTGCCGCTGGATTTCCGTTGCGGCTGAACTGAAAACGGGACCAATGGGGTTTGTCCTCCCGGTTCCAAGCATTTCGGGCGTGAAATATGAGTTCTGTTGAAAACGGTGAGAGTCCGCAGCTGCCGCAATCCGGAGTCGTTCCGGAAGCGATGGGGATCGATGATTTTGCGGATTCCCTTTCCAGCTACCTCCGGCAGATCGGGAAGCTGCCGCCGCTTCCCCCCGAACAGCAGGAAGAGCTTGGAAATCAAATCGATGCCATCACCCGGGAGATGAGGCTCAAGCTTCACTCCTTCGGTTTCGTCACGCTGGAACACCTCCGGCTGCTGGATGAATGTTTGAACTCCAATTCCGACCCGGCCAACTATTTTCAGCCTTCGTCTCTCAAGAAGGAGGAAATTTCCTCCGGCGAACTTCTCGCCCAGCTTTCCGTCTGGCGCGATGAACTCAAACGCGCTTATTCGCAGCTGGCCGCCTCCTTCAAATCCAGAACCCGCGATTATCCGGTCTGCCGGGAGACGCTGAGCAATGTCCTTTCCCGCTTCGATGTCTCCGGCGACCAGCTCGGCGAATATTTTCAGATCATCATCGACTGGGTCAAGGTCCTGCAGCCGAGCATCAATCTCGACAGCCGGATTCAGTTCACCCCCGGTCCGGTCAACCGCCAGCGGCTGCAGATGCTCGAAGACCGCTTCCTGATGACGCTCAACGAATTCACCGTTTATATCCGCGAGCTGCTCGACATTCATGAGAAGCTCCAGGATCTCCGCCAGAAGATGATCGAGGCGAACCTCCGTCTCGTGATCAGCATTGCCCAGAAGTACCGCAACCGCGGGCTGCCGTTCAACGACCTCATCCAGGAGGGGAACCTCGGGCTTTTGCGCGCACTCGAAAAATTCGACTTCCGGCTCGGCAATAAGTTTTCCACTTACGCCAGCTGGTGGATCAAGCACAACATTTCGCGCTCAATCGCCGAGCAGTCCCGCGTGATCCGCATTCCGGCCCACATGGTTCATGCCATCAATTCGATGCTCTGGGCCGAGCAGCGCTTCATTCAGAACAACGGCCGCGAACCTGAAATCGAAGAGTTGGCCGCCATGCTCGAAATGCCGGTCGCCCGCGTCAGCGCGATCAAGAAGATGTCCTGCCAGACCATTTCGTTGCAGGCTCCGGTCGCCAACAGCGAAGACGGCGCCATGCTCGAAGACCTGATCGCCGACGACAATTCGACCAATCCGGTCCGCGATTTCGCCCGCAATCTGTTGTATGAGAAGCTCTATGAGATGCTGCGCACTCTGCCGGAGCGCGATCAGCAGATCATCATTCTCCGGTTCGGATTGTTCGGCCAGCCGTGTCTCCCGCTGGTCGAAATCAGCAAGCGGTTCAACCTGACCCGCGAGCGCATCCGCCAGATCGAGGCGAAGATCATCGAGAATCTCCGCTCTCCCGCCAAGCTCAAATATCTCGACGGCTGCGTCCAGACCGAGTAGTTTCCGGCTGCGGAAGCGAAAGAAATCAGAACGTGTTTGTTTCGCGGACCATCTCGCGGTATTTTGCGAAGATCGGGGCCTTGGCGAGAAAACCGTGGAAGATTCCGTTTTCATCGCAGACCGGCAGGTATTTCAGGTTGAATTTTTCGAAATTGGCCATCGCTTTGGAGAGGTCGTCTTCGGGCGACACCACCCCGACCGGCTGCTCCATCAGGTCGATCACCAGCAAGAGACCGTAAACCTTCGGGTTGAGCATCACGCTCAGAATTTTGTCGAGGTGGACGACTCCGAGCAGTTTCCCGCCGTCATCGAGCACCGGAAAAATTTCTTCCGGCGTGCTTTCCACCAGGTTGATCAGCCGTTCGAGCGGCTGGTCTACCTTGAGCACGTGATAGTTGCGGCTCAAGCTGAGGCGGACCGGCAGCGAACGCAGCATGGTCCGGTCGCGGTCGTTGTCGAGCAGGTTGCTCTCCACCAGCGCTTTGCGGTAGATCGAGTTGGGTTCGAAAATATGCGCGAGCAGAAACGAGACCGCCGAGACGATCATCAGCGGAACCAGCAGGATATAGCCGCCGGTGACTTCCGCGATCAGGAAGATTCCGGTCAGCGGCGCGCGCATGACCGCGGTGAAGACGCCGCACATGCCGACCGCCACGAAATTGCATTCCTGAAGATCGAAGAATCCGGTCATGTTGACCAGGCGGGCGAATCCGAACCCTGTGAAGGCGCCGATGAACATCGAGGGCGCGAAGATGCCGCCGTCGCCGCCGGAATCGACGGTCAGAACCGAGGTGACTACTTTGAGAATCAGCACCGCCAGGAAAATGATGACCAGGATCGCGGTTTCCGACGGAATGAGCGAAAGCAGCGGCGAATTGTAGGCGATCTCCTCCAGGTTGCCCCGGAACAGTTTCTCAATGAAAAGATACCCCTGGCCGCGCAGAATCGGGAACAGAAAGAGCAGCACGCAGAGCAGGCTCCCGCCGGCGAACAGCCGCTGCCACGGGGAACGGAAATGGGTTTTGAGCCGGTCGCCCATGAAGTAGGCGCATTTGATGACGTAGACTCCGACCAGCGCACAGATCAGCCCGAGCAGAAGGTAGCAGGGGACCGCGTTGGTCTCCCACGGTTCGGTGATGGCGAAGAAAAAGTGGTTGTCTCCGGCGATCAGGCGCGAGATGACCGCCGCGACGGCGCTGGACATCATCATCGGGACCAGCGCCGAAACGCTGAATTCCGGCAGCAGCACCTCCGCCGCGAAGAGTACGCCCGCGATCGGGCTGTCGAAGATCGCCGAGATCGCCGCCGCCGAACCGCAGCCGAGCAGCAGATTCCGGCGGCTTCGGTTGACGTTGAGAAAGCTTGCGCTGTTCGCCCCGATCGCCGCTCCGGTGAGCACGCTCGGCGCTTCGAGACCGGCAGACCCGCCGAATCCGACGGAAAAGGCGCTGGAGAGCAGGTGGTTGAACATCTCGACGACCGGGATGTTCGTGCGTTTTCGCGAGAGTTGTAAGATCAGCGGACTCAGGCTCTTGGCATAACGCGGACCGCCGAGAAAGCGCTGAATGAGAAAACTGGCGGTAAGACCCGCCATCGGCAGGAAGAGCAGCAGCGCCAGCCAGAGGTATTCGTGTTTCTCATGCGGCTCGGTGAGCCAGATGCCGAACTCTTCAAAATAGACGACCAGGGAGTGAAGCAGCGCGGCGGCGACGGCGGCGAGTGCGCCGATCGCGATGGAGAGTACCACCAGAAAACTGCGTTCTCCCCAGCGCGTTTGCCAGAAGCGGACCATCCGCAGGATCACCCGGCGATGAAAACGCAGAAAAGCGCGCAATAGTTTGATTCGTAATTTCAAAACGGATTCCCTGGTCACTCCATCGAAAACAATTCGATTAATATACAGCCGAAACCTGTCGAATGCAATGGAGGCGGACAAAAAAACCGGCCGGAGAAACCCGGCCGGTACTCGTATCCGATTCAAGATCGGACTTGTGCGGAGATTACCAGCGCTCGCCGCCGCCGAAGCCGCCGCCGCGGCGTTCGCCGCCGCCGAAGCCCGCCGTGCGCGGACGTTCTTCCCGCGGACGCGCTTCGTTCACGACTGCCTTGCGGCCGCCGAGCTCCTGCCCGTTCAAGGCTTCGATCGCCTGACGCGCTTCGGCGTCGTTCGGCATCTCGACGAAACCGAACCCCTTGGAGCGGTTGGTTTCACGATCGGTGACGATACGGGCGGTCGCAACGCTGCCGAAAGCGGCAAAAGTTTCCTTAAGCTCGTCACGGTCGATGTTGTACGGCAGGTTGCCAACGTAGATGTTCATCCTTCTCTTCTTCCTTTCTCTACTGGTTTTCCCTCTCCGGTCTGTCCGGAATCTTTGGTTTTCGCATCTCTCCAGAATATATGGTTGTTGTTTGATCATCCGCGCCGCGGACGCCGAACCGTTGGAGTGATGCGAGGGTAGTCAGTCGGAAGTCGCGGTCAGGATGGATGCTCCGGAACTCACTTGTGACAAGGAGGGGAGTCGCCTGCAATTTAGGATTTTTATGCTTCTACGATGTACTTAACCCAATCCGCGAAAATTTGTAACTAGCGTATTTCCTGTGATAATTATACCAAAAAAGGGCGGCCGTGTCAATAGGCAAGGCAAAAAAAATCGAAAAAAAAGCGAAGCAAACAGTAAAATAACCTCCCGGGAGGGCGGCGGATGGGCGAAAATGGCGATGGGAACGCGAGTTGCAAGTCTTGCCGCAACTTCTATTCGGGGAGCTTTTTACCGGTCCACGGGCAGTACTTCCAGCTGACATGAGCCGGTTTTCCGTTCGGACAGCTTCGCGGAACGTAGAGGGAGTTGAGCGGAAATTCGAGTTTCACCTTGAACTTCCGGCTATTCTTGCGGGTCAGCTCGACTTCGAGGGCTCCCGGCTTGTAAGGGTCGAGAATGCGTTCTCCGTTGTCCCCCTGATCGTTGAATACGAAAAACTGAAGGTTGTCGCCGAGCGTGCCGACTGAGGCGCCGATCGCCGGAACGATCGATTCCAGCAGCGATTTCACCTCGCCGGAGTAGGCTTTATAGGGGACGTATTCGTGCGTATTCCCCTGCTCGTCGATCCGCGTGAACTTGAGGTTGTCCTGCAGGAACAGTTTCTCGTAGTAATGAACGGGACCGGTCGGCGGAATATCTCCCTGCACCACGGCGATGACCGTCAGCGTGTTCATCGTCAGTTTGGCGCGGACTTTCTCCAGCTGCCCCATCTCGTGGTTTTGGCTGATCACCGCGTTCCAGTATTCGGTCGGGATGTACCAGACGAAGGCGATATGGTCCTTGCTGCGCGAAGCATCGAGCAGCGTCTCTTCGGTCAGTTGATCCAAATCGATTTTCTCGGGAGGCTTTTTTTCCAGAGCCCCGAGTGAAAAAGCCAGCATCAGCGCCGGCAGAATGGCAGCGGTCCGTATCATGAAAAAGCACCTGTCGCGTTTCCAGTCAAGATAATACGCCGCAGGTGCTTTTTCAAGTGTGTTTTGTCGAATTATCGCTCAAATATCAGCAATAGTAACGAATCGGGCGGCAATTCCACCGCGATGCGTTCCGGCGAGAGGGCTTTCGCGCTCCCTTCGCGGACCCGGTCGACGCCGATGAAGCGGCCGCCCGGAACCGTGACCGCCGCCTGCTCCGCCGTTTTGCCGGAGGTGAGGACGACGCCGGTTTTTCCCTCCGCTTCGAACACCGCGTAGCCGATCGCGGGGTTGTCGCAGTCGGCGCCGACGGTGTCGCGGAACAGCCCGTTGAGCACCAGTTCGCGGTTGCGGTCGCGGAAGGCGTCGGCCAGCGTCAGATACTCCTTGTAATGCGGGGTTTCGTCGATCAGCGCGCGGCAGCGGTAGATTTCGACATCGCTGCGGAGTCCGCGCCGGAGGGCGAGGTTGACCCGGCGCTCGATGTCGCGGTCGTCGCGGATGGCGCGGTCGGTGATGACGGTCTCGGGGAAGAGGTAACGGGCGAACTCCGGGAAGAAGTTCGGCGTGTTCGCATCATAGATGTTGTGGATGTAATCGGCATGCTGCCCGGTCACGTCGTTGAACCACTCGATGCCGAAGCTCATTTCGGGGCGGCGGCTCTTGACGTGTTCGCGCAGTTTGCGGATCATCTCCGCCTTGGCGGCGTGGACGGTCATGAACGGCACCGGGTGGCCGTGCGTCGGGTCGCAGCAGGGGTACGAGGTGTAGCCGAGCTGGTCGAAGAACACGCCGTCGCAGCCGAGCTCGATCGCTTTGTCGGCCAGGTTTTCGAGCGTTTCCAGCCATTCTTTGCAGCCGGGGCAGGCGGTGACGAACACTTTGTTGCCGAACTGGCGCAGCGCGGTGCCGTCGCCGCCGAACGGATAGACTTCCATGTGTTCGCGGCCGGAGGGGAGCTTGCTGCTGATCCGGTGCCCGACCGTCCGGTAATACTCGGTGGCGGTGTCGATGAGCTGGCCGTTGTAATAGAGGATGACATGCCCGCCGTTCGCCTGGAATTCGGCGATTTGGCGTTTGAGTTCATCGTGGCCGCCCTCGTCTTCGGCGAATTCGTATTCGGGGTAGAGGGAGTCGTGTCCGCCGGCGTGCCAGCCGAACATGAACAGCGTGTCGATCCCGGCTTCGAGTCCCGATTTGAGGATCTTCGGCAGTTCCCGGTAGTGGAAGAGCTGCTTGCCGTACTGGTGGCGCATGATAATCCGGTGCCAGCCGTTTGAATTCAGAATGGACTCCGGTTTCTCCGAAATTTTCATCCAGGTGTCGCACCAGGCGCGGTAGAGGGCGGCGGCGGCGTGCCAGTCGCCGGCGACGGGGGCGAGCCGGTAACCGGTGATCGAGATGCTCTGGCCCGGGCGCAGGAACGGATACTTCACCAGCGTCGCGTCGATCGCGTCGCCGCGTTTGCGGAGCAGATGCAGCGTATTCTGGAACGTCGGGTCGAAACTCATGACTCCGAGCGTATCTTCCGGTTCGGCCAGGACATAGATGTTCGCCGTGGTTACGGCCGGGTAAAGGTTGGAGCATTCCCGCGCCTTGTTGTCCTGCCCCACATAGGCGGTATTGCAGGCTTCGAGCCGGGCCGGAATGTCGGGGTAGCGGTAGCCGCCGCAGACCGCCGAGGTGATGAGCTCGGTCTTCTTCTTCAATGCAACATTCTTAACCATCGGGAATTGGAATTCACGAAGCACGGCTTCTTTCGACCGGTTGGCGAGCGTTGCGTCGAAACAGACCTGTTCCCCTTCCAGCCGGACGGTGAAGGCGACGTCGAACTCGAAGATTCCCGCTTCCGTTTCGACGCCGGAGCAACGGACCGCGAGCGTGTCTCCGCTCTTCTCCACCGTCACCGAGACGGCGTTTTCGGCCGATGCTTCCTCCTCCAGGACGATTCCGTGGGAGAAGATCAGCCGCCAGAGACCGCCGTTCCCGGCCCACTCCCGGCCGGTGGCAAGATTGCGGAGCGAAACCAGGTTCGCCCTTTTGTCGAGAGTGATTTCGATGGTTCCATTATTCAGCGTATACATGGGATATCTCCTTTAGTGAAAATACATTCCGCCGTTGACATCGAGGCAGGCCCCGGTCAGGTAGTTGCCGCCTTCTCCGGCTAAATAGGCGACGGCGAGGCCGATGTCGCGCGGTTTGCCAAGACCGAGCGGAACGGTTTTCGCCAATTCGGCGACTCCTTCGGCGCCGTGGGTTGCGAAAAGCAGTTCGGTCTCGATGATGCCGGGGGCGACGGCGTTGCAGGTGATTCCGTAGGGCGCGCCGGTGCGGGCCACGGTTCGGGTGAACGAGAGAATGCCGCCCTTGGTCGCCGCGTAGTGGGCGTGCCCGAACAGCGCGCCGCGGTGGGCGACGATGCTGGAGATGTTGACGATCCGGCCCGAACGCTGTTCGCGCATCATTTCCATCGCGCGTCTGGTGCAGAGATAGAGGCTCTTGAGGTTGGTCTTCAGGATGAAATCCCAATCTTCCTCGGTGATTTCGAAAATGTCCTGCGCCTTGGTGGTTCCGGCGTTGTTGACCAGGATGTCGATCCGGCCGTGCCGTTCGCGCAGGGCGGCGAAGAGGCGGTCGGCATCGGCCGCGTCGGAGACATCGGCCTGGAAGGCGTCAGCGATTCCGCCCGCCGCGCGGATGGCCGCGACGACCTCCTCCGCTTCGGCCGCGGCGCTGCGGTAGTTGACGGCGACGGCGGCGCCTTTTTCCGCGAGGACGAGGGCGATTCCCTTGCCGAGTCCGCGCGACGCGCCGGTGACCAGCGCGATTTTTCCCTGCAACTCTTTCTCTGCCATGATCGGATTCCTTTCAGCCGACGACGAGTTTCCGCGTTTCGGAAAGCCGGGCGGCGAGTGTGGTGATCTGTTCCTTGTAACGTTCGGACCGGGCGGGCGGCGCCGAGGTCTCCCAATTGGCGGCGACGACGCCGACGAAAGCGCGGTTGCGGAATACCGGGCGGGCGTAGACGTGGAAGTTTCCGCACAGGCTTCTGGGCATCTCCACTTCGCGCGCCGTGCGTATCCGGCCAAGTTCGTGCAACAAATGTTCGCGGTCCGGTGCGGCTTCCGGCCAGGTCTCGGGGGAGGGGAGGCCGAGATCCGCAATCAGTTCGCCGAGTTCGGCTTCCGGCGTGAAGGCAAGCAGCGTCCGCCCGGACCCGGTGGCGTAAAGGTCGCGGAACCGGATGCGCGCGGTATCAACGAAGAAGCCGGGGTTGAAATTGTAATGGCAGAGAATGTAGCGGCAGCTCCGGCGGCGGATGGCGAACTGCACCGACTGGCTGAGCTCGCGGGCGCACTCCTTGACTGCGGCGGAGACAAAACGCATGAATTCATCGTTGTAGATTTTTCCGTCTGTGAGGCTAAACGGCACCGGGCCGAGCCGGTAGCCCTTGCGCGGCCCGGACTGTTCGAGGTAGCCGAGTTCGGCGAGGTCGCGCAGGAGCCGTACTGTTGTCGGCTGCGGCAGCCGGAGCGCCTCCGCCGCTTCGCGCGGCAGCACCGGATGCGGACAGGCCCCGACGTACTCCAGCAGGTCGAAGGTTTTCTGCAATACCTTTATCATAATTCACCATATGGATTTTATAATTCGCTATGTGATATATTATGTCATTGTGATTGCTGAAAGTCAATTGTATCTGCGTAATAAAAAGAGGATAATGTATTATCATTCATAATGTGGAATATGTCTTTTTTTGCTCTTCCCGATGAAGCATGGTCTAAAAAAAGCTGTTTTTTTTGCGCAAAACAGGGTTCGGCTATTTCAAAATTCTGATTTCTGTGCTATAATATCGACATAGCGCGGGAAAAAGCGCATCAAATAGCGGGGTCGTTTCGGCGATTCCGCAAGACAGGGAAAAAACGAGTTTGCCTGATGTGAGATCGCGGTTGCCGCGGTCGGAACATGATGATAGAGTTGCGGCGGGCCGCGGGTCCGCCTTGACATAAACCCCCGGACGGGGCGTATTGTGCCGCTCGTCCGCCGGATTCCGGCGGAAGTGATGGTGCGGGTCCGTCCGGCAGATATTATCAGGTTCGACCGTAGGATTCGTTGCGGTTCTCCCGGCAATACCGTTATTGAGGATCGGGAGTTGCGGGATGGAAGAGAGCCTGTTCAATCTGGAAGATATGGGAAGTGACGCGGTGTCCGCCGACGAGTCCGCAGAGGACCGCGGCGCGGAAATGCCGCTTGCGGCGCGCCTGAGGCCGCGTTCGCTCGACGAATACGTCGGGCAGTCCCATCTTCTCGGTGAGGGGCAGCTGCTCCGCCGGGCGATCGATTCCGACCGTTTCAGTTCGATTATCCTCTCCGGCCCTCCCGGGACCGGCAAGACCAGTCTGGCCGAAATCATCGCACGGGTCAGCAATTCCGAATTCGTCCGGCTCTCGGGCGTGACTTCGAGTGTGGCCGACGTGCGCAAGGCGATTTCCGCGGCGGTGGTCCGTCGCCGGATCAACGGCCGCCGGACGATTCTCTTCGTTGACGAGATCCACCGTTTCAGCCGTTCCCAGCAGGATTCGCTGCTGCCGGACGTCGAAAACGGCAACGTCCGGCTGATCGGAGCCACCACCCACAACCCGCAGTTCTATGTGATCGGAGCGCTTCTGTCGCGCTCGCTTGTGTTCATGCTCCAGCCGCTGGAGGAGGCGGATATCCTCCGCCTTCTCGCCCAGGCGCTGACCGATGAACGCGCGTTTCCGGGGAAGCGGGTCGAATTGGCTGACGAGGCCGCCGCCTTCCTCGCCACCGCGTCGGAAGGCGACGCGCGGCGCTCGCTCAACGCGCTTGAAATCGCCGCGACAACCACGCCGCCGGACGCCCGGGGCGTGGTCCGGATCAGCGTCGCCGAGGCGGAATCGTCGATTCAGAAGAAGATGATCGTCTACGGCGACGACGGGCATTACGACACCGCGTCGGCTTTCATCAAAAGCATGCGCGGCAGCGACGCCGACGCGGCGGTCTATTACCTGGCCAAGATGCTCCACGCCGGGGAGGATATCCGCTTCATCGCGAGGCGGATCGTCATTTTCGCCTCGGAAGATATCGGCAACGCCGACCCCCGCGCCATTTCGGTGGCGACGGCGGCGATGCAGGCGGTCGAAATGATCGGTCTTCCGGAAGCGAATCTCATTCTTTCCCAGGCGGTTACCTATTGCGCGACGGCACCCAAGAGCAACGCTTCGAGCCGGGCGATCGGGCTCGCTTCGGCCGATGTGCAGAAGGACCGTGTCCAGCCGATTCCGCTGGCGCTGCGCGACGCCCACTACAAGGGGGCGGAATCGCTCGGGCACGGCGTCGGTTACAAGAATCCGCACGATTCGGGCGGATTCGTCGCCCAGGATTATCTCTCGGTGGACCGCCGTTACTACGAGCCGAATCCGGTCGGGTATGAGGCGAAGATCCGGGAGCGGATCGAATATTGGCGGAGTCTGCGCAAATACGGTGCGGACACCGCGTCGGATGGAAATGGATAAAAGAAAGTTGAGGGAACATTTTCTCGCGCTGCGCCGTTCGATCGGCGTCGGGGAAAGGCGCGGGGCGGACCGGGCGATTTGCGAAAATGTCCGGTTGCTGGAGTGCTGGCGCGATGCGGATTGCGTGGCGCTCTATGCTTCGGATGGAGAGGAACCGGATTTGTCCGGGCTCTTCGACGGAGGGGGGAAACAGTTTTATTTTCCGCGTTACCGCGCGGAGAACAAAGAGTATGAGCTCGTTCGGGTGGAAGATCCCGGCAGCGAGCTTGTCCGGGCGAGGTACGGGTTGCTCGAACCCCGTCCGGAACTGCCGGCGGCGTCCTCCGGTGAATGGGCGCGGATGCTGGTGCTGACTCCGGCGGTCGCTTGCGACCGTTCCGGCGTCAGGCTCGGGCGGGGCGGCGGTTTTTATGACCGGATGCTGGCCCGGAGCGGGAAGGCGGCCGTGGCGGTCGTCTACGCCTGCCAGCTGGCGGAGAGTCTTCCGCGGGAGCCGCACGACCTCAAGGTCGGGTTCGCGGTGACCGAGAAAGGCATTCTGAGGTTTTAATTTTTTTTATGAAATGGGGAGTCTTTCGCGAGAGAGGTTCCCGCAATGAAAAAGGGATGTGTGAATGAACAGTTTTGTGTGGGCAGTTGCAACGCTGCCGGCGGCGCTGGCCGAGCCGGACCCGTTCGGAGGTGGGGAGTATTGGGCGCTGATTGCGGTCGCCAGTATTTTCTGTTTCATCGGTCTGGCGGGCGGCATCATGCTGAACATCTGGTTCCAGAAGATGCAGAAAGATTCGGCCGGGCGCGCGGCGGACAAAATCCGCCTGGATGCGCAGCGGGAAGCGGAGCACCTCCTGCGCGATGCGCGGGTTTCCGCCAAGGCCGAAACCCTCAAGATGCGCGAAGAGTGCGAGCAGGAGATCAAAGAGCGCCGCCGCGATCAGGGCAACAACGAGAAGCGTCTTGCCCAGCGCGAAGAAATGCTCGACCGCCGGGCCGATTCGATGGATGCGAAGTCCAAGGCTCTGGAAAAACAGGAGAAGGATATTGAAGTCCTGCGCGAGCGCCTCACCAATCGCGAGCAGGAACTTTCGAAGAATATTTCCCAGCAGATCGACGAACTTGAGCGCATCGGCCAGCTCAGCCGCGAAGAAGCGCGCGGAATCCTGCTGGAAAAACTCAAGAACGAGATCAAGAACGAGTCCGGCCTCATGGTCCGCGACCAGCTTGAGGAGGCCAAGGCCAAGAGCGAGCGCGAGGCGCGCCGCATCCTCACCTACGCGATCCAGCGTTATGCGAGCGACTGCACCTACGAGCGTACCACCGCGACGATTCCGTTGCCGAGCGACGAGATGAAGGGGCGGATCATCGGCCGCGAAGGACGCAACATCCGCGCGATCGAAGCCGCCACCGGTGTCAGCATCCTGATCGACGATACCCCGGAAGCGGTGGTCATCAGCTGCTTCGACCCGGTCCGCAAGGAGATCGCCCGCCAGTTGATGGAGCGTCTGATCGGCGACGGCCGCATCCACCCGACCCGCGTCGAGGAACTGGCCCGCAAGATCGGCAAGGAGATCGAGGAAGAGCTCTATCAGGTCGGCGAAGCCGCCGTGCTCGAAACCGGCATCCAGGGCGTCTCGCCCCAGATCATGAAGCTGCTGGGCCGGTTGAAGTACCGCTACAGCTTCTCGCAGAACGTTTTGCAGCACTCGCTCGAAACCGCTTACTTCATGGGCATGATCGCGGCCGAACTCGGCCTCGACGAGCAGAAGGCGAAGCGGATCGGCCTCTTCCACGACCTCGGCAAGGCGGTCGACCATGAGGTCGAAGGGCCGCACGCCCAGATCGGCGCGGATTTGCTGCGCAAGCACAACGAGGCGAAGGACGTGATCCACGCCGTCGCCGCGCACCACGGCGAGATCGAGCCGGACAGTCTCTACGACATCCTGATCAGCGCCTGCGATACGCTGAGCGCGTCGCGCCCCGGCGCCCGCAGTGAGACGACCGAACTCTATCTCAAGCGGCTTGAGCAGCTCGAATCGATCGCACACGAGTTTTCCGGCGTCGAATCGTGCTTCGCGCTTCAGGCCGGACGCGAAATCCGCGTCGTGGTCACGCCGGAGAAGATCGGCGAAGGCGAAGCCCAGATGCTCGCCCGCGACATCTGCGACCGGATCGAGAAAGAGATGACCTATCCCGGTCAGATCAAAGTCACCATCATTCGCGAAACCCGTTCCGTCGAGTACGCGAAATAGACTCCCGCTTTCAAAACGGCGGAAAAACAGGCGTCAGGCTTGTTTTTCCGCCGTCTTTCATGTATAGTATGCCCAGGAGCCAATCGCAAAATTATTTTGCCCGCTTTTGTGTCGGCCCGGCGCTTTTGCCGCCGGCAAAATCATGACAAAAAGATCGTTTTGCAATTGGCTCCGCAACCATAGCAATGCTGTTTCAGAGAGGACCGGTCACTGGAAAATGAAGCGCGAAAGTCGGGTCAGGCTTGAAGTTGACTTAAAGAAACTGTCCGGAAATTTCACCGAGGTCAGGCGCCGGGTAGCGCCGGTCGGCGTCATGGCGGTGCTCAAGGCGAACGCCTACGGGCTCGGCGTCCTTCCGGTCGCCGAGGTGGTCAGGGCGGCCGGAGCCTCCTGCTTCGGCGTGGCCGAAATCAATGAGGCGATCGAACTGGTTCCGCTCGGGTTGCCGGTCCAGATTCTCGGCAATCTGCTGCCGGCTGAAATCGAGCCCGCCGTCGAATACGGCGTGGTCTGCCCGGTCAACGACCTCGGGATGGCGAAGAAGATCAGCGCCGAAGCGGTCCGGCAGGGCAAGCGCGTCCAGGGGGCGATTGCGATCGACTCCGGCATGGGGCGGCTCGGGATTCCGGTCGGCCTCGCGGCGCGGGAGATTCTGGCGATGCGCGGGTTGCCGAACCTCGATCTGGTCGGCATTTACTCCCACTTTTCGAATGCGTACCAGCGGCACGACGACTATACGCTGCGGCAGATGGCGCTCTTCAAGGCGCTGCTGACCGAGCTGGAGATGGAGAAGATGAATTTTCCGTTCGTCCATATCGCGGCGTCGGATGCGCTCAACAACTTCCCGGAGAGCACCCGTTCTCCGTTCACGCTCTGCCGTTGCGGAATCAATATGTACGGCTACTGCGACCCCGAGGTGCGCCCGGCGATGAACCTCACTCCGGTGGTCGAGCTCAAAACCCGGCTGGCGGCGGTGCGCGTCCTCTCCGAAGGCGCGTCGATCGGCTACGGCCGCACGCACCGGCTGCTCAAGGAGACCCGGATCGGCACCATCGCGGCGGGTTACGCCGACGGTTTGCCGCTGGCGCTCTCCAACCGGGGATATGTGCTGGTCAACGGGCGGCTCTGCCCGGTGCTCGGGCGGATTTCGATGGATTACACGACGATTTCGCTCGAAGACGCGCCCGGAGCGCAGCCGGGCGACGAAGTGGTCTGCTTCGGCCAACAGGGCGACCGGACGATCACCTTGGAAGACTGGGCCCAGCTCAAGGGCACCCACGCATATGAACTTCTCTGTGCCATCGGCACCCGGGTGGAAAGGAGCTACCTCTCGTGATAGAAAGTCCGAACAGCAGCGGCAAAGCGGCGGTACTGGCCGCGATCGAAGCGAACCGGGAGTTTTTCCGTATCGGCGGACGCGACTCGGTGGCGCGGCGGCGCGAGATGCTGCGCCGGATGCTCGGATTCATGGAGAAGCATAAGGATGAAGTTTTTTCGGCGCTCAACGCCGACTTGCACAAGTCGATGTATGAAGCCGCGGTGACCGAATACCTCCCGGCCTGCGACGCGCTCCGTTACCTGATTCGCAAACTGCCGCAACTGGCGCGGCCGAAGCGCGGGGGGATTTCGTGGATGAACTTCCCGGCGCGTGGGCGGCTGGTTCCCGAACCCTACGGACAGGCGCTGGTGTTCGCCACCTGGAATTATCCGCTGTTGCTGGCGCTGGAGCCGGTGGCGGGGGCGCTGGCCGCCGGGAACCGGGTGGTGCTGATGCTGCCCGAGAAATCGCAGCGGACCACGCAGTTCTTCCGCTGGATGATCGCGGAATGTTTTCCGAACGGCGAGGTGATCGCGGTCCGCGAGGAGCTGGAGTTCGACGAAATTCTCAACGAGAAGTTCGATTATATCTTTTTCACCGGCGGCGAGGCGGCCGGGCGTCGCGTGTACGAGCGCGCCGCCGCACAGCTGACGCCGGTGACGCTGGAGCTGGGCGGCAAGAGCCCGTGCATCGTGGAGAAGGGGGCGAACCTCTCGCTGGCGGCCAAACGGATCGCCTGGGGCAAATTCATGAACGCGGGCCAGACCTGTGTCGCGCCGGATTTTCTGCTGGTGCGACAGGAGCTCAAAGAGGAGTTCCTGGTCGAACTGCGCCGCTGGATTCGCTTTTTTTACGGAGAAGAGCCGGTCTCCAACCCCGACTATCCGTGGATCATCAACGAGCAGGAGTACGGCCGTCTCGCCAAATTGAGCGAAAACGGCCGTCTGGTGGCGGGCGGCGAACGCAATCCGGACCGGTTCTGCATCGCGCCGACGGTGATCGACGGGATCGACTGGGACAGCCCGCTGATGGAGCGCGAGATTTTCGGCCCCATCCTGCCGGTGATCGGTTTCCAATCGGCGGAGGACATTCTGGCGCGGCTGCTGATGCGGCCGAAGCCGTTGGCGATGTACTGTTTCGGCGGGAACCGCCGCTTCCGGCGGACGCTGCTGGATGCGACCAGTTCCGGGGCGGTGGTGTTCGACGACGTGGTCATGCATTTCGTGAATCCGGAGCTGCCGTTCGGCGGCGTCGGCGCCAGCGGAATCGGCGCGTACCACGGCCGGAAGACGTTCGAGACGTTTTCGCACGCCAAACCGGTGATGTACCAGTCGACGCTGTTCGACTGGCCGTTCCGCTACCCCCCGTTCCAGGGGTGGAAGCTTAAATTGATCAAACTTTTGACAGGAAAATAACAGGGAGAAGCACCATTATGTCCGGAATTTTCAAAGCCTACGACATCCGCGGAATCTATCCGACCGACCTCGACGCCTCGATGGCCGAGGCGATCGGGCGCGCCTATATCGAATTCACCGGCGCGAAGAAGGTGGTGGTCGGGCGGGACATGCGTCCGCACTCGGAACCGCTTTTCGCGGCGCTGGCCAAAGGAATGACCGCGCAGGGTGCCGACGTGATCGACATCGGCATGAGCTCGACGCCGCAGAGCTATTTCGCCAACGGCACGCTCAAGGCGGACGGCAGCGTGATGATCACCGCCAGCCACAACCCCGGCGAGTGGAACGGCTTCAAGCTCTGCAAGGCGAACGCGGTTCCGATCTCCGGCGCGACCGGCATCATGGACATCCAGAAGATCGTGGAAGACAAATCGTGGAAATCCTGCTCGACCCCGGGCAGCGTCAGCACCTACGACATCAAGCCGGAATACGCGGCGTTCCTCCGCAAGTTTGCCAAGATGGACCGCAAACTCAAGGTGGTGGTCGATTACGCGAATGCGATGGGGCTTTATGAAATCGGCGGAATCACCGATCTCTTCGACATCATCCCGATGTACGATGTGCTCGACGGCACCTTCCCGAACCACGAGGCGAATCCGCTGCACCTGGCCACGCTCGACGCGATCCGCGCCAAGGTGGTGGAAGTCGGCGCGGACTTCGGCGCGGCGTTCGACGGCGACGCGGACCGCTGCGGTTTCATCGACAACAAGGGTGAGATTATCCCGATGGACCTCTTCACCGCGCTGATCGCGCAGGATATCCTTTCCGACGGTCCGGCGACGATTCTCTATGACCTGCGCAGCAGCCGCGCGGTGCCGGAATGCATCCGCGAGAACGGCGGCAAGGCGATCCAGAGCCGGGTCGGCCACGCCTTCATCAAGGCGCAGATGCGCGAGAACGACGCGGTGTTCGCCGGGGAGCTCTCGGGGCACTACTATTTCAAGGAAAACTTCACCGCCGAATGCCAGGGGCTGGCGATGATCAAGCTGGCGAACCTGATCTGCAAGAAGAACAAGCCGGTTGACGAGCTGGTCGCTCCGCTGCGCAAATACTTCTCGTCCGGCGAGATCAATTCGACGGTGGCGGATGTGAAGCCGATTCTCGACGCGATCCGCAAGAAGTACGCCGACGGCAACATGTACGAACTCGACGGCATTTCGTCGGAGTACCCGACCTGGTGGTTCAATGTCCGCAGCTCGAACACCGAGCCCCTGTTGCGCCTCATCGTCGAGGCCGACACCCGGGCGCTGATGGAAGAGAAGCGCGACGAGTTGTTGAAGTTGATCCGTGGCTGATGTCCGGCCCGGTGTAAGTAAGGAGGAGGAATGGATCATGAAGAAACTGACTCTGATGTTTGCGGGCGCCTGCGTGGCGGTCGGACTGCTTGCCGGGTGCGGCAGCAGCGTCGATGAAAACAAAACTCCGGATCAGATCAAACAGGAAATCTCCGGATGGGATTCCTCAAAGATCCAGAAATCCGTCGACGAGTATAAGAAGGCGATCGAAGCCAAGACGGCCGAACTCAACGCCGAGTTGGCCAAGATCAAGGCTCTGGCGCCCCAGGATCTGCTCAACGACACCGGTCGCAAGCTGAAGGAAAATACCGACAAGATCGGCGAATCGCTTGGCAAGCTGAAGGCCAACCTGTCGGTCTACGCCGAAGAACTGAAGGCCAAAGCGACGGCACAGTGAAGGACGAATCGTTCGACATCTACGATGAGGCGGGGAATTGCATCGGGCGCGCGCTGCGAAGCGAGTGCCACGGCAACCCCTCGCTGCTGCATCATACCAGCCACGTTGTGGTGTTTCACCCCGACGGGAAGCGGATTTTGCTACAGAAGCGTTCGATGTCGAAAGACGTTCAGCCCGGCCGCTGGGACACCGCCGTCGGCGGGCACGTCGATCCCGGCGAGGACTACCTCGCCGCGGCGCTGCGCGAGCTCCGCGAGGAGCTCGGCTTCGTTGCGGAAGCGGGAGATATCCGGCATCTCTTCGATTCGAAAATCCGCAACGAAATCGAGTCGGAGGATGTCCGGGTTTACGGGCTCCGGAGCGCCGGGCCGTTCCGTTTCCAGCCGGAAGAGATCGATGAAATCCGGTTCTGGACGCGGGCGGAGCTGAATGACCCGGAGAGCCGGAACTCGTTCACTCCGAACCTGATTGCCGAACTCGGCCTGCTTCTTGAGAAGGGGTTGTTGCCGTGAGCGGGGCGGCCCCGGAATCGTTCTGCCGGGCGGCGGCACGCCGCTTTTTCGCCGACGTTCAGGGGCGGATCGGGTTGCTTGGCATTCTGTTACTGGTGATTCCGGCGGTGGGGGCTCCGCTGCTGGCCAACGGCAGGCCGCTCCTGGTGCTGGGCGCGGACGGCGTCCGGCTGCCGTTCCTGCCGTTTCTCTTCGCTCCCGATTCGACTGAATTCCTGATCGAACAATTCTTCAATTTCACGTTGCTGTTTCTGCCGATTGCGCTGGTGATCGTGTTGGCGGCGCGGCGCAAACTGCTCCGCTGGATTCTGCCGGCGGTCGCCGCGCTTCTCTTGCTGATTCCGTTCGCCATGGCCCGGCCGAAGCTGGACAAGACCGACTACCGCAAGGCGGCGGCCGAATCCGGGGAGCGGACGTTTTTCACGCCGATTCCCTACGGGCCGTTCGAAATCGTCGCCGACCCCTACGAAGCGCCGTCGCGGACGCACTGGCTGGGTACCGACCAGGTGGGGCGCGACGTGGCCAGCCGGATGATCTACGGGGCGCGGGCGTCGCTGGCGGTGGGATTGTTCGCCACCGGAATCGCGCTGGTGATCGGTACCTTGGTGGGGTTGGCATCGGGGTATTACCGGGGCTGGTTCGACCTTACGGTGATGCGGCTGGTGGAGATTCTGCTCTGCTTCCCGACCTTCCTGCTGCTCCTGATTTTAATGTCGATCCTCAAAGACCGCAAGTTCGAGCAGTCGATTTTGATTGTGATTGCGGTGATCGGGCTGACCGGCTGGATCGGGCTGACGCTGCTGGTGCGCGGCGAGGTGCTCAAACAGCGGGCGCTGCCTTACATCCAGAGCTGCGAGGTGGTGGGGATTTCGGCGTGGCGGACGATGACGGTGCATCTGCTGCCGAACATCACCGGGCCGATCCTGATCAGCTTTTCCTTCGGCGTGGCGGGGGCGATTCTGGCGGAGAGCGGACTTTCCTTCCTCGGCTTCGGGGTGCAGCCGCCGACGGCGAGCTGGGGCGGACTGCTGCGCCAGGCGTTCGACAATCCGCTGGAATACTGGCACTTGACGCTGTTTCCCGGCATCGCGCTGTTCATTGCGGTGTTCAGCTTCAACTTCACCGGGGAAGGACTGCGCAAAGCGCTGTTCCCGCGATAACAAGTACCCGGCACCGGCACCTTGCCGGTCTGGGGTCCGGGGGCGAAGCGCCCCGGCCGCCGGAGGCATGAACCTGTCGCTCACTAAACAGCTCAATTGCCGAACGAGTTCGGCAGTGAGCGACAGCGGTGGAGTTGGCCGCCAAGTCAACTCACCCGCTCGCGCCGAAGGCGGAGCTTCTCCCATGCCAAGAAGCGATAGAACGGATGCCAGACGGACTGGCGCTCCATCCTTTACAGGTTATAAACGCACTTCCCGGCGCCGTACGCGCCTTCCCAGTCGCGGGTGAACTGGGCGATGCTCATGTCGGTGAGCGGGTGTTCGGCAAGGTGCCAGAGAATGTCCGGCCCGATCGTGATCGCCTGGCATCCCGCCAGCGAAACGTCGTTCACCTGCTGCACGTTCTTGAACGAAGCGGCCAGCACCTGCGTCGGCAGTTTGTGGATGCGGAACTGGTCGACGATCATCTGCACCACCGTGACCCCCATCCCGCTGATGTTGTCGATGCGGTTGAGGTAGGGCGCCGTGAAGTCGACCCCGCTGTTCGCCGCCAGCAACGCCTGTCCGGGCGTGTAGATGGCGGTCGCGGTGACCTTCATCCCGAGTTTCTTCAACTTCGGCATCGCCTTGTAACCCTCGGTCGAAACCGGAACCTTGATGTAAAGGTTCCCGCCGATTTTCTCCTGGAGCGTTTCGGCGTCGCGGATGATGTCGTCGCAGCTCTCGCCGAGCACCTGCGTATGCAGCATCCGATCCCCGATGACGCCGCGGATGTCCTTCAGGATGGCGAAGAAATCACGCTTCTCATGGGCGATGATCGACGGGTTGGTGGTCACTCCGGCCAACGGAAATACGTCGGCCGCTTTCTCGATTTCGCGGATGTCCGCGGTATCCAGCATGTATAACATTTGATCCTCCAGGTCGCTTTCGTGTCGTATCTGGCACAGGGAAGCGGTCTTGCGGAGAAGGCGGCGGATCGATGTACCAGTTCGGACTGGTTTGTGAAGTCTATAATATACTCCCGCGATCCTTCGGATTCAAGCCTCTTTCTTTGTTTCGATAAAAAATTATCTAACTTTGTGCGGGTTGAATTCCCGCAATTATGCAAGCGCGGGGTAGAGGCCGCTGACGGCGGCGGCGGCGAGCACGTGCCCGGCCATGGCGTTCAGGAGCTCGTTGAGCAGGAAGCCGTCTTCGAGCGGGAGTTCCGTATCGAGCGCGTAGACGGTGAGCTGATAACGGTGCTGCCCGTCGGGCGGGGCCATGCCGCCGTAGGAGGAGGCGGCTTCGACGTGGAGCGCTTTTTCGCCGAGGAAGGGGGCACCCCAGCTGTTGACGCCCTGAATGAAGCCGGAGCCGTCGGCCGAGGCGTTCTCCGGCATGACGGTTTTGCGGAGATTGGCGACGAGCCAGTGAATCCAGCAAAATCCGGTGACCGGAATTTCGTCGTAATCAAGCAGCGTGACAGCGAAGGTTTTCGCTTCCGCCGGGGCGTTTTCGATCTGGAACGGAAGGGAACGCATCGGAATGCCGGCGACGTTGTCGGTGCCGAAAATGCCGAACCGCTTTTCAATGACGCCGTTGCGGATGCCTTCCGAACTTACGGTCATCGGCGGAACCGCTTCCGCGCTCCGCCATTCCGGACAGCCCGGAATCGTCAGGATTTCGGAGTATTTCTTCATAGTGCCCTCCCTGTGCTGATTTCCTCTTCTTCACTAACAGTATCATGTTTTCCGGAAAAAGCAAGAGGAAAAAAGGGAACTTCCGCCGGTCAGCGGTAAAGGGTGTTTCCGGTCGAGTCGGTTGCGACGACGAGGGGGAAGTCCTCTACCTCGAGGCGGTAGATCGCTTCCGGCCCGAGATCGGGGAAGGCGACGAGGTCGCACTTCTTCACGCACTGGGCGATCAGCGCGCCGGCGCCGCCGGTGGCGGCGAAGTAGACCGCGCCGTATTGCCGCATCGCATCGTTGACCGCCGCGTTGCGGGCGCCTTTGCCGATCATGCCGCGCAGTCCGCAGTCGGCCATGAGACGGGGCGAATAGGCGTCCATGCGTCCGCTGGTGGTGGGGCCGGCGCTGCCGATCGGCCGTCCCGGCATGGCGGGGCAGGGGCCGACGAAGTAGATGACCTGGTCGCGGAGTTCGCAGGGAAGTTCCTTCCCCTGGTCGAGCAGCGCGACAAGACGCTTGTGGGCCTGGTCGCGCCCGGTCCAGATCACGCCGGAGAGCAGGACGCGGTCGCCCGCCCGCAGGCTTCTCACCGTCTTCTCGTCGAGCGGCGTGGTGAGTTTGAGCGTGCTCATAAACTCACCTCCGCATGGCGGGCGGCGTGGCAGTTGACGTTGATCGCCACCGGCAAACTGGCGATGTGGCAGGGGAAGGTTTCGATGTGGACCGCGAGACTGGTCACCGCGCCGCCGAGCCCCTGGGGACCGACGCCGGTGGCGTTGATCTTTTCGAGGATCTCCAGCTCCAGCTCGGCGTAACGCGGGTCCGGATTCGGTTCCCCGGTCTTGCGGAGCAGCGCTTTCTTGGCAAGATAGGCGGCCTTCTCGAAGGTTCCGCCGATGCCCATGCCGACCACGGTCGGGGGGCAGGGGTTGCCGCCGGCGTTGCGCAGGGTCTCGACCGCGAAATCGACCACTCCCTTGCGGCCGTCTGAGGGTTTGAGCATGCGCACCGCGGACATGTTCTCCGACCCGCCGCCTTTGGGAGCGAGCACGATATGGAGTCCTTCGCCCGGCACCAGTTCGAGATGAACCACCGGAGGCGTGTTGTCGTTGGTGTTCTTGCGGTCGAACAGGGGATCGTCGACGATCGATTTGCGCAGATAATGCTCCTTGTAACCGCGCGCCACACCCTCGGAAATCGCTTCGTAGATTGTACCGCGGTCGAGCCGCACCCGGTCGCCGAGTTCGACGAAACAGACCGCGAACCCGGTGTCCTGGCAGAGCGCCATCCGTTCCGTGGCGGCGATGCGGGCGTTTTCGAAGTACTGGCGGAAGAAATCACGGCCGAGTTCGCCGGTCTCCTTCCGTTCCATCTGTTTCAGGCGGTCGAGCACATCGGGGGGCAGGTCGCAGGCGGCCTTGCCGCAGAGGTCCGCGACTGCCGCGGCGATGGTTTCGAACGGGATGATCCTGCACGCTTCCATGGGAATCTCACAGCTCGATATAGTGTTTCTGAATTTCCGGCGTCCGCTCGGCGATGTTGCTGAGCCGTTCGCCGATCTTGGTCATTTCGCCGAGCATCTCGATGAAAATCACCGCGTTGGCGAGCTGGCACTTGCCCTTGCGCAGCCGCTCGGTGTGGGCGGCTTCCAGTTTTGTGGCCATCCTCTGGAGCCGTTTCTCGTCCTTGAGCGCGAATTTGATCTGTTCGGGGTTGGTGCTGCCGAGCGCGGCGATGGTGTTGTGCGCCTGGTCGTCGAGCACGTTCCAGAGTTTCCGGAGATCCTTTTTGCCGGAGAGCGAAACCTTTCTGCCGGTCTTGAGCAACCGGTCGGTCAACTGAAGGATGAGTTCGGTATGGTCGGCGATCCGCTCCGCGTCGTTGGTGCAGTGCATCAGCAGCGGGACCAGCTCGGACTGCGGCTCGCTGAGCGGCTGGCGGGTGATCTGGACCAGGTAGGCGGTGACTTCCGCCTGGAGCGCGTCGATCCGCTCCTCGGCTTCGGCGAGCGCCTTGTATTTGTCGGCGTCGGAGACTCCGGCGATGAAGTGCATGTTGACCGCCTGATCCACCATCTTCCAGGAGTCCTCGACCATGGTGCGGATCACGCTGACCGCCTGCTTGAGGGCGACCGACGGGGTGGAGAGCAGGTTCGGTTCCAGCGGCTGGAACTTGATCTTGGCATCGGCCGGAATCGGCAGCACCCAGTTGCAGAAGCGTGCGAACTGACGGATGAACGGCAGCAGCAGGATCACCACCGCGATGTTGAAGAACGTGTGGGCCATGGCGATATGGCGCTCGATATTCTGCGGGTCCGGGGCGAAGACGTTGCCCGGGGTGATTTCATTGATGAAATAGAGGAAGATCGGAATCCGCTGCGAGCCGAAAGGCACGTAAAAAAGCCCGATCATCAGCAGTACGCCGAACACGTTGAACATGGTATGCGCGAGCGCGGCCTGCTTGGCGACGCGGTTGGCGGTAATCGCGGCGAGCATCGCGGTGATCGTCGTGCCGATGTTGGTGCCGAGCAGGAGGGGGACGGCGGTCCAGAAGTTGATGAGACCGCCCGCGGCCAGCGCGAGCACGATGCCCATCGCCGCCGAACTCGACTGGATCAGCATGGTCGCCACCATGCCGATCAGGATCGCGCCGAGAACCGGCACGATCGGCATCCAGCCCATCGGGACCGGCTGGCAGTCGAACCAGCGGAAGGCGTTGCGGAAATCCGGGAAGTCGGCGAGCATCTTGAGCTCGTTCGACATCAGCATCATGCCGAAGAAGAGCAACCCGAAGCCGAGGATCGTTTCGCCCCAGCCTTTGATCGCCTGCCGTTTGGAGAGCGAGATGACAAACCCGATCGTGATGGCCGGCAGCGCCAGCCCGGAAAGATTGAACGAGATGATCTGCGCGGTGACCGTGGTCCCGATGTTGGCGCCGAAAATGATGCCGATTGCCTGGGTGAGGTTGAGCAGCCCGGCGTTGATGAAGCCGATGACCATCACCGTCGTCGCGCTCGACGACTGGATCACCGCGGTCACCAGCGTTCCGGCCAGCACGGCGACGATGCCGTTGCGGGCGAAGAACTGGAGGATCTTCTTCATGTTCTCTCCGGCGATCCGCTGGATGCCGTCGCCCATCAGCTCCATGCCGAAGACGAACAGCGCCAGCCCGCCGAGCACGGCGATGACCACGCCCACCGCGTCGAAGCCGAGCAGACGGACTTTCTTATCCCGGATCATGAACCCCTGTTTGGGGTCGGAGACGCTGATGCCGATGCTGTAGACGCCGGACTTCTTGCCGAGCTCCACTTCGGTTTCGGCGACGCCGTCGGCTCCGGTCATGGCTTCCGGCGTCAGGATTCTGGCGGTGGTGGCCGAGCCCTCGGCGGTCGCCAGAAGGTCGAAATTGACCGGAACTCCGGCGGCCGGGGTGCCGTCCGGACGGATCAGTTTCACCGAGATCGGGCGGGTTCCGACCGTGCCGGTGTGATATTGCTTTTCGTTGCCGGTGATCTTCATTCCGGTGATGAAACGCAGCGTGACGGCTTTGCCGGGGAAGTCCGCGGGGATGATTTTGAGGTATTGGTCGCCGGTGGTGCGTCCGGCGGTGACGGTGACGGTGACGCCGCCGCCCTCATCGGTTTTGGCGACTTTCGGTTCGACTTTCAGGTCGGACCCGTCGACCGGGACGAAGTGCACGGCCGCTCCGGCGACCGGTGCGCGGCTGCCTTTGCCGCCGAGAAGCCCCGGTTCGTTCGGGCCGAGAAGCTCGATCCGCAACGGCTGCGAAAATGCCTCGCCGGGGAGGGCGCACTGTTCGGCTCCATTCACGATTCGGATTTTGTCCACCGTACGGTTGTCGGTCTCTCCGCATCCGGCGGCGAGAAGGAAAAATCCGGCGAGCAGCAAAAGTCTGAAATACGGTAAGACCCGGAGGCGTGAAGGCATGATTTCGTTCCTGGTTTAGTTCCCTGTAATCTGGACGATGTATTTACTATACTCCCACAAGTGGGGATTCTCAAGTTTTCCGCTTTTCTTTTCTTGTAAAATCACCGGAGCGGTGCTATTGTTTAGGCAATAAACGCACAGGGGACACTATAGCCATCCGGAAGGAAACACGATCATGGATCGACGGGATTTTCTGAAAGGTGCCGCGGCGTTGGCGCTGACGGCGGGGATCGCGGGGAAACTGACCGGAGCCGAACAGGCAGCCCCTGAGACGAAACAAGCTTCCGGCAAGCCGGATCTGGTGGCGCTGCGCGGCGGTTCGCCCGGCGACATGTTCGATGCCGGAATCGCGCTTCTGGGCGGCATTTCCGCATTCGTCAAGCCGGGCAACGTCGTTCTGGTCAAGCCGAACATCGGCTGGGATAAGCAGCCGGAGACCGGCGCCGACACCAACCCCGAGCTGGTCGGCCGCATCGTCCGCCGCTGCATGGAAGCGGGAGCGAAGGAGGTTCACGTCTTCGACCATACCTGCGACAACTGGGTCAACAGCTATTCGAACAGCGGCATCAAGGCCGCGGTGGAGGCCGCCGGCGGCAAAATGGTTTCCGGCGCGGTCGAAGCGGATTACCGCGAGGTCGAAATTCCCGGCGGAGTCTCCATGAAAAAAGCGCAGGTGCACCGGCTGGTGCTCGACTGCGATGTCTTCTTCAACGTTCCGGTGCTCAAGCATCACGGCGGCGCCAAGATGACCTGCGCCATGAAAAATTTCATGGGCGTCGTCTGGGACCGGCGGATCATGCACCAGCACGACCTCCACCAGAGCATCGCCGATTCCTGCCTGGTCCGGCGGCCGGACCTCAACATCGTCGACGCTTTCCGGGTGATGACCACGGGCGGGCCGCGCGGCAACGCCTCTTCGGTGGTGAAAGATCTCGGCGGTCTGCTGATGTCGCACGATATCGTCGCGGTTGATACCGCCGCGGCGAAACTGGCCGGGTTCCCGCTCAAGCCGATCGGTTATCTTCCGGCGGGGCAGAAACTCGGGCTCGGCACGACCAACCTCGAAGATCTCGCGATCCGGAGGGTGGTGCTTTAAATTATGTGGAAGTTCCGTCTGCTGAAATCGTTGCGGGTTCTCGTCTCGCTGCTGGTTCTGGCGTGGTTCCTCGTCGGCTTTTCTTCGCTTGCCGCGTTTTTCGGGGAGGCCGCCAAGGCGGAGTTCCTGCCGTCGCTGCTGCGGGTGGTGACGAGGTTTTCGCTGATTTCGCTGGCGTTTTTCGCTGTGATTCTGGCCGCCGCGCTTCTGGTCGGGCGGCTCTACTGCTCGTTTTGCTGCCCGCTCGGCGCATTGCAGGACATCGCCGCGCGGATCGGTCGGCTCGTCAGCTTCGGCCGTTTCCGTTATAAGGCGGAGCCGGAACGCAAACGTTTCCGTTACATCGTCCTCATCGTCGTTGTCGCGGCCGCAATCGGCGGCTGGATTCTTCCCCTGGGGCTTCTGGAACCCTATTCGCTGTTCGGCCGGAATGCGAACGGGCCGGGTCAGGCCCTCCTGATCGAAGCCAATAACCGCCTCTACGACCGCTTCGATTCGCTGACGCCGCTGGAGAAACGGCCGGAGTTTCCGCTGGTTCCCGCCCTGGTCGGCGGCGTGTTGCTCCTGGGCGTGCTCGGCGCGGCGGCGTACCGGGGGCGGATTTTCTGCAACACCCTCTGTCCGGTGGGGACGCTGCTCGGGCTCTGCTCGAAACACGCGCTTTTCCCGGTCCGGCTCGATTCCGACACATGCATGAAATGCGGTCAGTGCCTCAAAGTCTGCAAGGCCGGGTGCATTGATGTCCGAAACAAAACGCTTGATTCCGAACGCTGCGTGGACTGCATGAACTGCGGAACCGTCTGCCGGTTCGGCGCGATCCGCTTCGGCCGCCGTCCGGCGGAGAAACCCGTGGAAGAACCCCGCGAACCGGTGGCGGTCGATGCCGAGCGCCGGAGCTTTCTGGTTTCGGCCGGCGGTGCCGGTATCGCCGCTTTCCTGGCCGGTCGCCTGGTCGCCCGCGACGGGGTGAAACGCGATTTCTCCGGTGTCGCGGCGTCTCCGGTGATGCCGCCCGGCGCCGGGAACCGCGAGGAATTCCTCAGCCGCTGCACCGGCTGCGGGCTCTGCATCGCGAACTGCACCGGGCGCACGTTGAAACCGGCCTTCCTCGAATACGGGCTGGCCGGGATGGGGCAGCCGATACTCTCCTTCGAAGTGGGAAAGTGCGAATTCGACTGCCGGAACTGTTCGGCGCTCTGTCCGACCGGGGCGCTCCGGAAACTCTCCGAAGACGAAAAACACCGTTGCAAAATCGGTACGGTCCGTTACGTCCGCGAACACTGCGTGGTGGTGACGGACGGCACGAGTTGCGGCGCCTGCGCCGAGCACTGTCCGACCGGCGCACTCCAGATGGTTCCCTACAAGGATCATCTGACGATTCCGCATGTGATCGAGGAACTCTGCATCGGCTGCGGAGGTTGCCAGTATATCTGCCCGGCCTTGTGGGGAGAAGGGAAAAAAGCCATCATGGTGCACGGAGCCGAACGGCAGGGCCGGGCGGCGGACCCGCATAAGGTTTTAAAGAAGCCGGAGGGCAAAACGTCTCCGGCGACAGAAGAGTTTCCCTTCTGAATATGAAGTAACGAGGGTGGGCGCAACGCTATGGTGACAACTTTTTTTCGGCGGATCATTCGACTCTGCAAGGTGGTCTGGTGGTTTCTCCTGACGAGCTATCGGGTGCGGCAGGGGCAGAAGGGGCGCACCGGCTGGGACGCGGTCGCCTGTTCGGCCCGGCACGCACGGGAGTGGGCGCGCGGATCGGCGAAGATTTTCAATTTCGAGATTCGGGTTCACGGCGATCCGGGGCAGTTCCCGGGCGGACTCCTGGTCAGCAACCATCAGGGGTATCTTGACCCGTTGACTCATGCGACAATTTTTCCGATTCGCTTTGCGCCGAAGGCGGAGATGAAAAATTGGCCTCTGCTCGGGCCGTTTGTCGGCCAGGGGAACCCGATCTGGATCGATCGCAATTCGCGTCACAAGTCCAAGGCGGTTGCCGACGAGATGATCGAGACGCTCCGGCACAAGATCAATCTGCTGGTCTATCCGGAAGGAACCAGCACCGACGGCGAGCACGGGATTCTGCCGTTCAAGTCGACGCCGTTCGAAGCGGCGGTCGATGCCGGGTGTCACATTCAGCCGCTGCTGACATTTTTCAGTTGCGAGGATGCGGCGGGCTGTTCGCTCGCCTGGTACGGAGAGTCGACGCTGCTGCCGCATATCTGGAAGGTTCTCGGGCTGCGGCAGGCGAAAGCCGACGTGTACATCCTGCCGGTGATTGAGCCGATCGCGGGAGAAACCCGCAAGGAGTTGGCCGCGCGGGTCTATGAGTTAATGAGCGCCGAATACAAAAGGATCAGGGAACATGACGAAAGTTGAAAAATATCTGCGGGGCGCGTTTCACGCCTGGGATTTTCTGATCGACTTTCCATTGCCGGAATCCGTTCGCGGAAGATTCGGCGGCAAGGTCGATTCGACCACCGTGCTGGCCGGGTTCCCCCTGGTCGGGCTGGCGGTGGGGCTTCTCCTGGCGCTGGCGGCGGTGTTCTGCTCCGCAGTGTTCAAGCCGGTGGTGGGGAGCATCATCTTCGCGATTCTGACGGTGGTGTTTCTCGACCTCAAGGACTCGGCGCGCGGGATCGGCCTCCTGACCAGCGCGTTCCTGGTGCGGCGCAACGGAATCCACCTCTCCGAAGCGCTTCCCCGGCTGACCGGGGATTGGGAACGGATCGGCAACCCGCTGGCTTCGGTGTTCGTTTCGCTCCTCGAACTCGGCAAGACCGCGCTCCTCTTCACGCTGGCGTTCAACGGGGCGAAGCTCTGGATCGTGGTGATTCTCGTCGGGGCGTTCCTTGTACAGGGAATGCTGGCGACGGAGCCGGACCGCGAAAGCGGCGTCCCGATTCTGGCGGTTCCGCAGGAAAACCGGCGGGTTTGCTGGTGGACCGCCGGAATCATCGGGCTCTTCGCATTGCTCTTTTTCCCCTTCGGCGTGTTGGCGGCGGCTCTGGTCGTCTACTTCTGCGCCACCGGGTTTGCCGGCTACTTCCGCCGCAATTTCGGCGGAGTTACACCGGATTTCATCACCCTTGCCGGCAGTCTGACCGAGCTTTTCCTGCTGGTGATCGGGGTGCTTTCCGTTTCAATGTCCAACTGACAGGAGTTCCGGGAATATGCGCAATGATTTTGTCAAGCGGTACGATGTCGTGGTGGCCGGCGGCGGAGTCGCCGGTGTCGCCGCGGCGCTGGCCGCCTCCCGCCGCGGCGCGAAAGTCGCGCTGATCGAGAAAACCGTGCTCTGGGGCGGATTGGCCACCGCGGGAATCATTTTTATCTATCTGCCGCTCTGCGACGGCAACGGCACGCAGGTGACCTTCGGCATCTCCGAAGAGCTTCTCAAGGCCGGACTCAAATACGGACCCGGCGAAATCCCCGCCGGTTGGCAGACCGGGGAAAATCTCGCCGAAGAGAAGCGCTATCGCGTCATCTTCTCCCCGGCCTCGATGGTGCTCGGAATCGACGAGCTGTTGGAAGCCTCCGGCTGCGATCTCTGGCTCGACACCCAGTTGATCGACGCCGAAACCCGCGACGGCCGGGTGACCTCGGTCACGGTGGCGAACAAATCCGGCACCGGGCGGCTCGAAGCGGCGGCTTTCGTCGACGCCACCGGCGACGCCGATCTCGCCTTCTTCGCCGGCGCGGAATGTCCCACCATGGCCAACGCCCTGGCCAGCTGGTCGCTCGAATATTGCACCCAGCCTGGCGGGCACCCGTTCGCACCGGGAATTCGCGCCTCGATCATCGGCTGCTCGACCGATCCCGATTTCACCGAGCCCGGCGTTAACGGGCGGATGGTCAGCGATTTCCTGCTCGCCGGGCGCGCCGGGTACCGGAAGATGTTGGACGATGCCTATGCCTCCGGCGCTTCCGACCGGTTCACCCGCTTTCCGCTCAAACTCCCGGCCATGCCGGATTTGCGTCACACCCGCCGGATCGACGGCGTCTCCACGCTCCCCCCCGGGATGGAGTGGAAGCCCTTCGAGGACTCCATCGGCGTCTGCGCCGACTGGCGGTGTTCCGGCAAAGTGTGGGAACTCCCGTTCAGCACTCTGCTCCCCAAAACGCTCTCCAACGTGTTGGCGGCCGGTCGCTGCATCTCGTCCACCGGTGACGCTTGGGAAGTCACCCGCGTAATCCCGGTAGCAGCCCTCACCGGCGAAGCCGCCGGCATCGCCGCTGCCCTCTCCGCGGAACGTTGCATTTCCGCTCACGAGCTTCCCGTCTCCGACGTTCAGGACGCCATGCGCAAAGCCGGCAACCCCATCCATATCTCCGATCTCTATCCCTCGCTTACATAATCAAGGGAGCCTCCGGCGGGCAGGGCGCTTCGCCCCTGCACCCCGACCGGCAGGGTGCCGGTGCCGGGTACTTAGATCCGCATCAAATGCTGCGCATTTGGTGCTCCGATTAAGAAATTCGGGAGGGAGTGCGGGGTTCCGGGGGGCGCAAAATACCGCTCCCTCCGGCGCGTCTTGCCCTTTTTGTAGGGCAAGACGGCACTCCTTCCGCCTGTTTTTGCAGGAGGAAGGAGAACTGACCGCAAGACCGTTGCGAAAACGGCCTGATAGTTCTGCTCATGTGGAGATCTTTGCGGGGGCTTGGCAGGCCATTTTCGTTATCTGATAGGCCCACGCTTGCGGTTCCCGGCCATCTGGAGCGAGTTCCCTTGTTTGGGTCATGCCCGGCGTGCGGCTTTGTGTTTGCTGCTTCGCAACTCGCAGGCATGAGTACGGCGAAGCCGCACGGAATGCCGGAGAGTGGGGCCCCCGAAAAGTACCCGAAGCCCGCCGCAGGC
>Ga0183100_1000328_pt1 | contig 46553 bp, 48 predicted proteins | sample Biomet2_FD_127789 | JGI IMG/M metagenome (GOLD analysis project Ga0183100, IMG submission 127789) | Microbial communities from bioreactor (seeded with anoxic lake sediment) at LBNL, California, USA - Biofuel metagenome 2 | ecosystem: Engineered > Bioreactor > Anaerobic > Unclassified ... | reverse complement strand
CCACAGTGACCGTCGGGGGGAAGAGCGCCTCCTTCAACAGCACCACCGGCAGGTACGAGGCCGACCTCAAGCTGGCCACGGGATGGGGGAGGGAGGTGACCTACACCGTGGACGTGGACGGGGTGGTGGTGGACGACACCATGGAGATGACCTCCGTGACGTCGGCCCAGAACGCCAACGTCAGCGAGTGGTGGAACGGCTGGGATTGGGTCAGCGTGTTCGGCATCGACGACTGTGCCGGGCCGGACAGCGCGCTCAACATCTACAAGGGATACCAGCATCCCCTGACCGCGTACGTCCTCGCCTCCGGCGGCTCGTCCAGCCAGACGCTGACCTACCCTTACCTGGAAATAGCTCTCCACTACCCCCACGACTGGCAGTACGGGGCCGTGAAGTTCTGGAAGGATGCGGCAGACCAGGCCTGCAATGGTGTCGACTTCCTGAAAGGGAACTACAGCTACGCCAGCCGCTGGGACGCCCCCGGCAACGGGGGGAAGGGCGATACCTACATCTCCATGGCCAACCCCGGCAACAAGGCCACCTACCAGCTGCTGTACGCGATGTACCAGGCCGGCATTCGCATCGACGGGCGGTCGTCGGAAAAGGAAGCGGGCGCCCCCGGCAACCACACCCAGCTGGGCTCGTGGTACGATCCCGGGGGCTACGAGGGCTCCGGGGCGGGGTGGTACCCCTACCGCTCCGCGGACCTCATGGACGCGGGCCGCCAGCTGAGCTGGGACGTGAACCGGAACTGGAGCTCCGCCTTCGGGATCGTGAGCAGCGTGGCGGAGAACCACGGGGTCCTGAGGGTCTATGGCCATCCGAGGGTCAACGACAGGGCCACCGGGGCGAGCATCGTGATACCCGATATGCTGCACTGGATCGATGACCCCAAGACCAACTACTCGCTGGAGAACTGGAAGGCCACCGACGGGGAGGTGGCGAGCTACATCTACGGGAAGTGGTCCACCGGCCTCAGCTTCGATGCCAGCGGATCGGACGCTAACACCTGGGCATACAACGTCAGCAAGGCCGATGCCACCGCGGCCGGGTACTGGAACGTGCCGATCACCATCGCCATCGACCTGCACGGGAGGGCGGTGAAGGACATCGTGGTCCGGGACGGGGGCCGGACGCTGACCGCCAGCACCGGCACTCTGCACGACCTTCACGGCGCCAGGATCATGGATTCCGGCTACGACCTAAGGAACGGCATCCTGTACGTCTCCAGCATGTGGAGCGGAGGGAGCAAGATAACGGTCACCTTCGAGGACCAGACCGCCCCCGCGGCCCTGGACCTGACCCCCATCACCCCGATGATCATGCGCCCCGATGACCGCTAGGGAGATATCCCCGGGAGAGCATGGTTGGACCATGGACCGCTACCGCGTGCTGAGGTTCGCCGGGGGAGCGCTGGTCATGCTGGGCCTCGTGCTCCTCGTCTTGGCGGTGCTGGAGGGCCAGGCGTCCCTCGCGCTAGTGCTCATCGTACCCGTCATCTACGGCACCGGACCGCTGCTGGCGATCTCGGTGCTCATGATCTTCGCCGGCCTGGTGCTGGCATTCCTGTCGTTCTTTCAGGCCGCGCCGGGCGCGGACACCGCGAACGCTCCCCGCGGGAAGAAGGAATGGGGCGGGGTGATCCTCATCGGCCCCATCCCCATCGTCATCGGCTCGGCCGGGATGCTGAAGGGGCGGGGAGCGATCGTACTGCTGGCGATGCTGTCGATCCTCGTCCTGTTGCTCTTCCTGTTCACTTTCCTGCGGTGAGCCGTCGGGCGCAGGTTTCGGTGGTCTCGTCCTTCAGGCGGGACGCCCTTACCTCGGAGGTGATCGATATGTAGCGCTCGAAGTCCAGGCCCTTGTTCCTGAGGACCCGGCCGAGGGCGTGCTCGATCGCCTCCTTGCGCAGCTTGGCCTCCACCGCCTCCTTCAGCAGCTCGAGGTCCTCGGGGCTCAGCGGTGCCACTCCTCGACCACCCTCAGGAAGTTCTGGAAGATCTCCGAGCCATGCTCGGTGTTCTCCACCTCGGGGTGGAACTGGAGGCCGTAGAACGGCTTGCCCTTGACCTTGATGGCCTCCACTGGGCAGTTCTCGGTGTGGGCCAGGACCTCGATGCCCTCGGGCACCTCCTTGACCTCGTCGTTGTGGCTCTGCCAGACCACGAACTCGCGGGGCAGGGAGCGGAAGATGTCGTCCTCCTGGTCGACGATGAGGGTGGCCTTCCCGAACTCCGGCCGGCCCGCCGGGGCGGTGCGGCCGCCGAAGTGGTTGGTCATGAAGTGGAAGCCCGCACAGATGCCCAGGATGGGAAAGTCCGCCCGGTCGAGGTACTCGCCGTTGCGACCCATCTTGTCCTCCTCGTCGGCGACGTGCGGCGAACCACCAGAGAGCACCAGAGCATCGACGTCCAGCTGGTCGAATGGCGTGTTGTTCGGTATGATCTTCGTCTCCACGTCCAGGTACTTCAGGACCCTCCACTCCCGGTGGGTCCACTGGCCGCCGTTGTCCACGACGTACACGCGCATAGGTTTGGGAACGCGCGTGGGTTGATAAATACTCTCATTCGCGATCAACGTAGGACAAAAAATGAAGTTTATCTACCCGCCCGTCATTGTGCTGGCTGATGAAGGCGGTCCTGTTCGACCTGGGGCATACTCTGATCGATTACTATTGTGACTGGAAGGGGCCTGAGGGGCGGGGCATAGCCGGCATCTACGATATCGTGCGCGAAACCTCCCCGGACGTCGACCGCGAGGAGTTCACCGCGTACCTCGCGGATCGGCTGCGCTACGCGAGGTCGATGAAGTATGACCGGTACATCGAGGTGCCGCTGGTGGAGCTCATGGGCCAATGCCTGGACCGGTACGGCTGCCTGGACCAGGACAGCCTGGAGAGGAGCCTGGAGGTCTTCTACGGCGTGCTGCTGGAGGACCGCCGCCTGGTCCACGGGGCGGTGGAGCTCCTGGCCTCCATCAAGGAGCGCGGCCTGAGCGTGGGCCTGATCTCGGACGTGGCGTGGGGGCTTCCCTCCGAGTTCCCCATGAGGGACATCAGGCACTTCGGGATGGACGCCTACTTCGACGATTACGTCTTCAGCACCGACGTCGGGCTGCGCAAGCCCCATCCCAAGATGTTCAAGATCGCCCTGTCCAACCTGGGGGTCGAGGCCTCGGAGGCCATGTACGTCGGCAACTCCCTGGCCCAGGACATCAAGGGGGCGAACGGGGTGGGCATCCGGTCGGTCCTGAAGTGCTCGACCTACTGCCCCCAGGCCGAGGGGGTCGTCCCCGACTTCACCGTCCGCACGCTGGACGAGGTCGAGGGACTGATCGAATAAAGTATTATTAAATTTTTATATATTTATTCCCATTCGACGGTCGCTGGCGGCTTGTTGGTGATATCGTAGACCACCCGGTTGACGTCGCTCTTCATCTCGTTGGTGATGCGCACCGAGATGCGTTCCAGGACCTCGTGGGGGATGCGCGAGTACGAGGCGCTCATCCCGTCGATCGATTCCACCGAGCGCACCGCGATGGTGCGCCCGTAGGCGCGGTTGTCGCCCTGGACCCCGACGGACTGGCAGGGCAGCAGCACGGCGAAGTACTGCCACGGCCGGGTCATCTTGCCGGCGGCGGACGCGAGCTCGATCTCCTCCTCCACGATGGCGCACGCCTCCCTCACGATGCTGACCGACTGGGGGGTCACCTCTCCCAGCACCCGGATGGCCAGCGCCGGGCCGGGGAACGGCTGCCGCTCGGCGACCTGCACCTCGAGATAGCGGGCCACGACCCTGACCTCGTCCTTGTACAGGTCCCTCAGCGGCTCCACTAGCTCCATTTTCATGTCCTTGGGCAATCCGCCGACGTTGTGGTGGCTCTTGATGACGTCCCGCACCCCGTCCCCGCTCTCGATCCAGTCGGGAGCGATGGTGCCCTGCACGAGGTAGGTAGCGCCGAACTCCTTGGCGGTGCGCTCGAAGACGCGGATGAAGCGCTCGCCGATGATCTTGCGCTTCCTCTCCGGATCGGTGACGCCCTCCAAGGCGGCGAAGAACTCCTCGCTGGCGTCGACCAGCTTGTAGTTGACCCCCAGCCCGTCGAACATCTTGCCCACCGCCTCGGTCTCGCCCTTGCGCATGAAGCCGTTGTTCACGTACACCGTCAGGAGGCGATCGCCTATCGCCCTGGACGCCAGGACGGCGGCCACGGTGCTGTCCACCCCGCCGGAGCAGGCGATGATCGCCTTTCCCTTGACCCGGGCCTTCAGCTCCTCTACCTGCTCTTTGACGAACCTCTCAGCATTGAACATCCTTGCCCACCTCCTCGGAATCCCGCTCCACCGCCGCGGCCATGTCCTGGCGGTGCTTCTTCAGCCGGGACGCCATGTCCTTGTCCTTCAGCCCCAGGATCTGCAGGGCCAGCAGGGCGGCGTTGTCCCCGCGGTCCAGGCCCACCGCGGCCACTGGCACCCCGCTGGGCATCTGCACGATCGAAAGAATGGAATCGAGATTGACCTTGCCGCTCACCGGCACGCCGATCACCGGCCTCACCGTGGCGGCCGCGACCGCCCCTGGCAGCGCTGCCGACAGCCCGGCGATGGCGATGAACACCTCGGCGTCGCTTCCGGCGACCAGCTCCCTGACCCGGCCCGGGGTGCGGTGAGCGGAGGCGACGACGGTCTGCGAGCTCACGCCGAACTCCCTCAGGACATCGGAGGCCTTCTTGGCCACTGTCGCATCGCTCTTGCTTCCCAGGATGATTAGGACACGAGGCATGTGCCAAGCAAAGTGAGACCTGATAAAAAAGGTTGTGATGGAAGGGGTTTCAGTCCCTGTTCAGGACTTCATTATGGCCAGCAGGAAGACCCCGATGGCGATCAAGGCGCCGATCAGAGCGGCCAGGATGTACAGGAAGGCCACCCAGATGGTCTCGAGGATGCTGACGTTGATCAAGCTGGGGTCCATCCATCTCAGGCCGACCCATATGATGCCGATGAGCAGGCCGACGACAAGAAGCACAACACCGATGGTGCGGCTCTTGCCGCTCCCGAAGTACGCGGTGAACACACCGGCTAGGACGAGAAAGAGGCCCAAAGTCATCAGAAGTATGGTCAGGAATTCCATCAGTTGCATTTTTTCACCTGTTTTAGAACTTAATGCCCGTGAGCGTCTTGGTGTCTATGACCCCTGGAATCGTCCTGATCTGATCGACCACCACCTGTCCAAGGCGGTTGAAGTCCTCCGCCTCGATCTTGGCGATCAGGTCAAATTCCCCGAACAGGGGATGGAGCTCCACGACCTCCTTGACCTTGAGGAGCTCATTGTAGACCTCATGCTCCTTGGCCGGTGCCGTGCTGATCAAAACGAACCCCACTGCCAAACTCTCACCTTACCCCCCCATTAGTTTATGTCCCGTAATAAATGTTTCGACCGAAAAAATTTTTACTGGCTATGACCCCCGGCGGCCGCGTGGCTACCGAATTAGAGCCGCGAGGACGTCGTTGGCCCGCCCCTCCACCATCTCCCAGGTCGGCAGGTTGGTGACCGCCCCGGCGGCCTCGAGGACGAAGGAGGCCGCGGCGTTGCCGTAGGCCATCGACTCCAGCAGGTCATGGCCGCGGTAGCGGCCAGCGTAGTAGCCGGCCCGGAATGCGTCCCCCGCGCCGGTGGGGTCCACCACCGCCGACGAAAGCGCCGCCGGCACCGACCACGAGCCGTGACCGGTGAAGGCCAGAGCCCCGTCCTTTCCCCGGGTGGTGATGACCTCCGGAACGGTGGCCAGGAGGTCCTCCGGCCCCCCCGCGTCCATGTACCGCATGGCCGCGCGCAGCTCGTTGCGGTTCCCGAAGAACCGGCTGGCCAGCGGGAGGGCCTGGCGGAAGGTCTCGCGGTCCCAGATGTGGTGGATCTCCTGGGCGGGGTCGAAGGACACGTCCTTCCCCAGGCGGCGGCACTCCAGCATCAGCGGCAGGTAGTACTCCGGCCGGCCGGTGGAGATGTGCACGTACCTCGATCCTCGGGCCGCGGCCGTCCTGAGCTCGAACCGCCCCATGTCCCGCATGGGGCCCTGGTAGACATACGCGATCTGGTCCTGCGCGGCGCTGGTGACCACGATGACGGTGGAGGTCTCGTAGCCGTCCACGGTCACGACCTCGGAGAGGTCGACGCCCTTCGATTCCATGAACTGGCGGAAGTCGGCCGGCAGGTCCGGTCCGACGTAGGACACCAGCGCCGTGGGGACCCCCAGGGCCGCGGCGGCGGTGGCGATGTTGGCGCCGGTGCCCCCGTAGTAGCGGTGCTTCTCCCTGATGTCCACCGAGGTGTTGGGCTCGGGGAACCTCTCCAGCGACAGGATCTGGTCGAGGCACACGTGGCCGTAGACGGTGAGGAAGGGGGTCATGTGCCCTCTTGCCATCCGTGGAGATAGTTCCTCTGCTCCTTGGTGAGCTCGTCGATCTCGATGCCCATGACCTTGAGCTTGGTGCGGGCGACCTGCTGGTCCAGCTCCTCGGGGACGTTGTAGACCTGGGGGCCCATGGAGGCGTGGTTCTTCACCAGATGCTCCAGCGAAAGAGCCTGGATGGAAAAGCTCATGTCCATGATCTCCACCGGGTGTCCCTGCCCAGCGGCCAGGTTCATCAGCCGGCCCTCGGCGATGAGGTAGGCCTTCCGGCCGTCCTCGAAGGTGTACTGGTCCACCGCCTCGCGCACCCTGACCGGCTTCCCGGCGAGGGCATCCAGGGCGGTCTTGGAGATCTCGTTGTCGAAGTGGCCGGAGTTCCCCATGACGCAGCCGTCCTTGAGGACCGCGAAGTGCTCCCGCCGGATGATGTCCTTGTCCCCGGTGGCGCAGATGATGATGTCCGCCTGCTTTACTGCCTGGAGCATGGGCATGACCTCGTAGCCGTCCATCCGGGCCTCGATGGCCCGCACCGGATCGACCTCGGTGACGATGACGTTGGCCCCCATGCCCTTGGCCCTCATGGCGATGCCCCGCCCGCACCACCCGTACCCGGCGACCACCAGATGCTTGCCGGCGATCAGCAGGTTGGTGGCGTTCATGAACCCGTCGAAGGTCGACTGCCCCGTCCCGTAGCGGTTGTCGAACATGAACTTCATGTGGGCGTCGTTGACCGAGATGACCGGGAACTCCAGCTTGCCCTCGGCGGCCATGGAGCGGAGGCGCACCACGCCCGTGGTGGTCTCCTCGTTCCCTCCCTTGACGTGGGGGAGAAGGTCCCTCCTGGTGGTGTGGAGGATGGTGATCAGGTCCGCGCCGTCGTCGATGACGAAGTCCGGGCGCATGTCCAGCACGGCGTCGAGGTTGGCGTAGTACTCCTCGTTGGACTCGCCCTTCTTGGCGTAGGTGTCCAGCCCGTAGTGGTGCTTGAGCGCCGCGGCCACCGAGTCGTCGGTGGACAGGGGGTTGCAGCTGGCCAGGCGCACCTCGGCCCCGGCCTCGGCGATGGTGAGGGCCAGGATGCCGGTCTTCGCCTCCACGTGCAGCGCCATGCCCACCTTGACCCCTTCCAGCGTCCTATCCTTGACCAAGCGGGAACGGATGTCCTGCAGCACGCCCATGTGCGCCCGCGCCCACTCCAGCCGCCTGATGCCTTTCTCGATCAGCTCGTCCAATGGAACACCGGGCGTGGATTGGGTCGCCCCCTAATAAATTGTACCGCCAGGCTCGCCGGCGGAGGACCGTCCGGCGATGCTGGACAGGGATCCGGCCGATCTCACGGCCTGAGCGTCAGGCACATCGCTTCCCTGGACAGCCGGAGGTTCTCGCCGTTGTCGAACTCGAGGATGAGCCGCTTCCTCTCCTCGGGGTCGTCCCTCAGCTCGTGGACCGCCCGCTCGATGTTGGGCACCGCCCTGGTGAGCTCGTCGACCACCGTGACGTGCGATTCCAGCGCGGTCCTGGACAGCGGGTTGAGGTCGATCGCCAGCACGGTCTTCCCGGCCTTCACCAGGGCCCCGGCCCGGTCCCCGTCCTCCAGGGGGATGAGGACGACGTCGGCCTGGTAGATGCCCTCGGTGCAGCACATGGCCCGGTCCGAGGCGATGCCTTCCAGGCGGGACGCCTGCACCCGGCCCAGGACGTCCTTGCCTCCCATGTTCTCGAGGTACGACACGACCTTCTCGACCCTCTCCGGGCTGCGATGGAAGAGGTTCACCTCGACCCTGGCCGGCACCGCCCTGGCCAGCGAGAGAAGGCCCTCGGCGCACAGCCCCGCGGCGTTGCCATTGATAGTGATCACCGGCCGCCTGGCCTCTAGCAGCCACGCCGCCACCGTACGCTCCGCCCTTGCCGCCGTCTCGGTGGTCCTCTCGCCGATCATGTAGTCAAAGGCCTCCCCCCGGCCGTGGGCGATGAGCCCGGTCGGAGCGACCACGCCCTGTCTCACCAGTTCGGACATCCTTTCCCTCACCACCAGCGAGCGGTAGCGGGGATGGTCCCTGGAAATCTCCATGCCCGGACGATGACCTAGGCGATAGAAAACCGTTGTTCTTGGGAGGCCAAGCCGGCGAGGGGTCACCTGCCGTAGGGGACGACCCGAGTGCTGCTGGGCTCCCCGATCTCCTGCCGAAGAGCTTGGCAAGGTACGTGCGCTCCCAGTCGTCTTACCTTTCCTTGGGCATGTGAACCTCGATCTGCCCATTCCTGGTGTAGCTGGCCCTGCGCTCGTTGATCGCCGGAGAACATCCGGGGACCCGATGAAAACGTCCTCGCAGGCCTTGCCGGCCGTATCGGTCAGGTCATCCTCGTGAAGTTCTTCCCAACGTCTGGATAGTTGTGCTCGATGCCTTCCTGGACGCGTCCGCCTTCTCCGAACGAAATGCACCAGAGCCCAACGCCGGTCGGGCCTGGAACGGCTAAAGAACGAATATCCAAATGACGGCCGCCACGGCGATGATCAGGAGGACGATCGTGGTGCCCAGACCGAACGCATCTGGCTCCCACCGGCCCTGTATCGCTCCGTTCGTTTGCCCGCCGAGGTCCCTCGCCCAACCAGGCGGATTGCCCGTTATCGTCTTGTCTCTTCCTCCCGACCTTCCTGACATCATGTTCTCCAACCCCGCCTATTGCTCCCTATGGAATTGGATTCCCACCTTATCATTCTGATGTGCAATTGTCCCGTTCTCCACCCATGTGAAATCCACCAGAGCAAGCGCCGTGATGTGCCTGTTCAGACCAGCCCTCCGGTCATGCACCGTTCTCCATGGAGCTCTTCCCTCATGCCTGGACATGAGAGACCAAGGGAACCGCGATACGAGGATGGCTCAACGCCGACCTCTTGAATGGACCGGGCAAGGCGCGAGAGCGGCCACATCAAAGCTAAAATTCTTGTACAGTCTTATCACCCGGGCCTCGATCGCCCGTTGTTTCCGACGCCCTGTCGCTGCGCGCGTCCGCGCTCGGACAACAAAAATTAATAAAGCCTATCGTAAAGTTTAAATATGTTATATCCAATGTACTTGAACATACCGGTCTTAGGGCCGACGGTGCATGATGAAACTTTTGGGCGTTATCCAGGACATAGGTTTTGACGGCAGGCTCATCGTGAGGGGCACGTTCGCTCCTGGATCCCATGACAGGGTTTTGGACAACCGGAGCAAGCCGCTTGGCTATGTCCGAAGGGTGTTCGGGCCCGTGGATTCACCGTACATCATGGTCGACCCGGCCGTTAAGAGCAACCTGCTGGCAGCTGTGGGGAAGCAGGTATACGTCGAGGAGGGCGGACATTATGCCAAAGGTAAGAGAAGGGACCGAAGAAATTGAGAAGTGCCCCGAGTGCGGCGGCAAGCACCTTGTACGGGACTACGAGCGGGGCGAGCTGATCTGCGAGGACTGCGGTCTGGTGCTGGACGACCAGTTCATCGACCAGGGTCCGGAGTGGAGAGCCTTCGACGTCGAGCAGGGCGAGAAGAGGGCGCGCACCGGTGCGCCCATGACCTATACCATCCATGACAAGGGTCTGTCGACCGAGATCTCATGGAAGAACAAGGACAGCTATGGCAAGAGCATTCCCACCAGGAACCGGGCCCAGCTGTACCGCCTTAGGAAGTGGCAGCGCAGGATCAGGGTCTCCAACGCCACGGAGAGGAACCTGGCGTTCGCCTTGTCGGAGCTGGACCGGATGGCCTCGGCCATGGGCCTGCCCCGCAACGTGAGGGAGACCGCGGCGATGGTGTACCGCAAGGCGGTCAACAAGAACCTCATCCGCGGCCGCAGCATCGAGGGCGTGGTCGCTGCCTCGCTGTACGCGGCGTGCCGCCAGTGCAACGTCCCCCGGACGTTGGACGAGGTGGCGAACTCATCGCGCGTCGGAAGGAAGGAGATCGGGAGGACCTACCGGTTCATGACCCGGGAGCTGAAGCTCAAGCTGATGCCCACCAGGCCCCAGGACTACGTGCAGCGGTTCTGCTCCGAGCTCAAGCTCAGCGGCGAGGTGCAGTCCAAGGCCGCGGAGATCCTCAAGGACGCGGCCAAGAAGGAGCTGACCTCCGGGCGCGGCCCGACCGGGGTGGCGGCGGCGGCCATCTACATCGCCTCCATCCTATGCAACGAGCGTCGGACCCAGAGGGAGGTGGCGGACATTGCCGGGGTCACTGAGGTCACCATCCGGAACCGCTACAAGGAGCTCACCGAGAAGCTGGGCATCGAGATCCAGCTCTGAGCGCGAACGGCACGGGGCCTCCGGGCCCCGTCCAACTTCCTGTTTTTCCGACCGCGCGTGGGCGGCGTGCCTTGTTTCAATACCTTTTTCTAGCGACGAGGGGTTCCGTACTGCGGTGCAACGGTGGCAGAAAAGAGCGTTTTGTTGAAGCCGATGGGCGCATGGTATCTGATCGGCGGCCTGATCACCCTGCTGAGCGCGATCACGGCATCCCTGTTCGAGTTCAGGCTGGGGACCATACTGGCCATTCCCGGCTTCATCCTCCTGGGGATCCTGGGCACCATGGAGTTCTCGGCCGGACGGACCATCTGGCGTTCCGAGGTCGGCTCCTGGAGGAGCATCATGACCACCTCGCTGGTCATCCTCCTGGCCCGGCTGCTGTTCCTCTACCTGTTCTGGCCCGACGTGTTCACCAGCAAAGGGACCGCTGTCTTCTGGGAGAGCAGCTCGCTCGGCGTGTGGTGCTTCTACCTCAGCGCGATCTGGCTGGTGGGGGAGGCGGCGTTCTCGGTCTACCTGTACTTCCATCCCAACTTCTTCATGATCGTGGACCGCGGGGGGGACCGCCCCGACCTGGCCAGTTGCACGGTGAAGACCGTCTCCGAGTGCCCCCACTGTAAGGAGGTCGTGGAGACCTACTGGCGGTCCTGCCCGTACTGCGGCACCAAGCTTCCGCGGACCTGCGGGGAGTGCGGGTGTGAACTCGATGACGTCATGTCCAAGTGCCCCCACTGCGGCAAGGAAATCATGCAAACGGTCTCCATGGCCAAGACCGTGGAGATGTTCAAGAAGCTGACCCAGGAGAAGGCCCTCCCCGAGACCAAGGCGGTGCACTACGCCCGTCTGGCCGAGGCGCTGCTGAAGAACGGACAGCCGGGGGAGGCGGTCGATGCCTATCGCCACGCCATCGCCCTCACCGCCTATCCGCGCAAGCGCACGAACTACATGGTCCAGGCCGCGCGCATATTGGTCAACACCGGCCACCAGTCGGACGCGGCCAGGCTCCTGGACGAGGCGATGGCCATCGACCCGGCGGACATCGCCGGGGCCCAGACGGGGCGCTCGGAGATCGACCGGCCGTCGGCAGCGTGATCAGGGCCGGACCCGAGACAAGCGCATGTACTCGGTCCGGTCCTCCATGACCCGCGCGAACAAAATCTCCTTCTTCACTCCGTGGGCCAGCCTGACCGCGCGGGACACCTCCGGCCACGTCGTCTCGTAGTCCGCAGGGACCGCGTGCACCAGCCAGCGGGCATGGGACCTCTCGGGGTCGTCCTCGTACACCCGGAAGTGAGAACCGTACTTGAAGCCGGTCTTGACCACGAGCCCCCGGGAGCGAAGGTCATTGTACGCCTTCAGCCGCAGGTCGAAGTCCTGCTGGAACTTCAGCGCACGCTTCTTGAAGCGGTCCAGCCTGACCGCCCTGCCAGAGACGATGGTGGACACCTCCAGGCGCTCCCGCTCCATTAGGTGCGCGGCCTCGATCAGGGAGAGCTGCAGCGCGCTCCCGATCTTCTTGCCGTAGAACCCGTGGTCGTACAGCCGCTGGGCCCCGGCCTCGTCGAAGACCATGACCCGATCTTCGAGCAGCACGGCCTTCACCGGCGGGCCAGCCCATTCCGTGGTCGCGGTGCCCTGGGGCTCGCTGCGGTCGGTGTGGTAGAAGGTGATGTCGCCCTCCTCGTCCACGATGGCGATGAGCAGCTCCTTGCGGGTGCGCTCGGAGCGGTCCATGATCTCCATGAACGGAGCGATGGAAAAGACCGATCGCTCGGAGATGGCGGAGACCCAGCTCTTGGTCTGGGTGTTGTTGGGACTGCCCCCCCGGGGAAAGACGCGGAAGTCGAACTCCTCTCCGGCCGGCTTGACCAGGTACCCCCGCCCCCTCAGGTCGCGGTATACGATGTACTTGATCTCGAAATCGCGGTGGACCACCGATGCCGATGCCACCAGCTTCTCCATGGAGATTACCTCGCCCTGCCTGCGGACCTCCAGTCGGCCGCACTCCACCAGGTACACCGCCTCCAGCAGGTCCATCTCCAGGCCGCCCCCGGACATCGGATAGCCGTAGTAGCCCTTGTTGTAGATCTGGCTGGCCTCGGTCTGGTCGGCGATGATGACGCTGTCCTTGACCAGCTCTCCAGGCATGCTACTCGCAGAACACCCCCTGATTTAAAACCTTTCCACCCCCGGCCGCTCCTCCATGGGCGCGAAGGAGAGAAGCAAGGATTTATCTATCGACGGGCACTATAATAGGTATACAACTTAGAGTTAATATCTACACAGGTGAGCAAAATGGTAGGACTAGATGCCCTCCTCTCGGTCATTGAGAACCCCGCCCGGCGAAGGATACTCGAGGCCCTCGCCCGGGAGCCGCACTACCCGTTGCAGCTGTCGAAGGAGCTGGGAATGAGCCAGCAGGCGGTAATGAAGCACCTGAGGGTCCTGGAGTCGTGCGGCCTGGTCAAGAGCTACCGCGAGGAGAGCGACCTGGGCGGCCCGATGCGCAACAAGTACTATCCCACGGTCAACTTCACCATCGTCGTGGACGTGGGCACCAACATCTTCCATGCCGAGGTCACCACCCGGGAGCACGAGCCTGCGCCGGTGGAGGCGGAGGAGAAACAAGCCCGGGAGGACCAGGCCAAAGAGCTGCGGGAGAGGATGTCGGAGATCGACCGCAGGCTCCTCGACCTGCAGCGCCAGAGGGAGGAGCTCATCGAGGAGAAGGAGAGCATCATGGACGAGGTCACCAGGCTCACGGCCGACCTTCCCGATTACCAGGCCCGCAGGGCGATGTACGAGTTCATCAGCAGGCCGGACCTCGATCCAAGGCAGATAGCCCGGCAGCTGTCCATGCGGGACGAGGTGGTCATGCGCTACATCAAGGAATGGCTGGAGGGATGAGATGGCCGAGGAGACGGGACGGAGCACGGTAGAGGACCACATCGCCAGGATGGAGCGACTGGCCCGGGAAACGGGCAGGACCGTGGGTAGGACCGTACGGCAGGTGGAGACCGCCTCTCGCCAGGCGTACGGGGCGGTGTCGAGGGAGGCCAGGTCCAGCGCCAGGGAGCTCACGCACTATACATCCATCATCATGGACGAGGCAAAGGACGAGATCCCCCGCCTGCGCGCCGAGCTGCGGGAGATGGAGGCAAGGGTCAGGGATCGCATAAAGTAGGCCCGAAAGGAATAGTTTATATAGAAGTGCAATCATTGAGTGTTAGTAGACAACCAACGGTTGTATACTTAGCAATTGGAGGATAGATGAACCCTGATGTCCCCGACAGGGAGCGGACCCCAGCGCCTAGGCGCCGGTGGCGGCCGCTCGGCGAGCCGGAGAGAAGAACAAGCGAGCTGGACCTGGCATGCGCCACGAGCGCGGCCGGTCCATCCTATGAGATGCAGTTCCAGTGGAGCGGACATTAAATAAACGCTCTGACAACGTGAGATGAGAGGGAGAAACATGGATTCATCGGAAAAGGTGTTGAAGGTCGCCGAGGCCAAGTCCAAGGACGCCGAGCGCGGCATCGCCAGGGTGGACCCTGCAGTAATGGAAGTGCTCGGTATCACCGCCGGCGATGTTGTCCAGATCGAGGGCAAGAAGCGGACCGTGGCCATCGTCTGGCCCGGGTATCCCGAGGATGCCAATCGCGGCGTGATCCGAATTGATGGCACCATCCGCAGGAACGCTCAGACCAGTATCGACGAGAAGGTCGCCATACGCAAGGTGGCAATCAAGGAGGCGCGCAAGATCACCTTCGCTCCCACCGAGCCGCTGCGCATCATGGGCGGAGAGGAGTACCTCAGCCAGAGCCTGGAAGGAAGGGCGGTCACCCGCGGCGACGTCATCCAGATCAACGTCATGGGCCGGAGGATCGACCTCATCGTGGTGTCCTTCACCCCCACCTCCGACGCGGTGCTGGTCCACCGCACCACCGAGGTCAAGATCAGCGAGAAGCCGGTGAAGGAGGGAGTGTCCAACATCCCCAAGGTCACCTACGAGGACGTCGGCGGACTGGGGGACGAGGTCAAGCGGGTCAGGGAGATGATCGAGCTCCCCCTGCGCCATCCCGAGCTGTTCGAGAGGCTGGGAGTGGAAGCGCCTAAGGGCGTGCTGCTTCACGGACCGCCAGGCACGGGCAAGACCCTGCTGGCCAAGGCGGTGGCGGGCGAGACCAACGCCAACTTCGTCAGCATCGGCGGGCCGGAGATCATGTCCAAGTTCTACGGCGAGAGCGAGGAACGCCTGCGGGAGATATTCAAGCAGGCCCAGGAGAACGCCCCGACCATCATCTTCATCGACGAGATCGACTCCATCGCCCCCAAGCGCGAGGAGGTCAGCGGGGAGACGGAGCGCCGGGTGGTCGCCCAGCTGCTGTCCCTCATGGACGGCCTGGAGGCCAGGGGCAGGGTCGTGGTCATCGGAGCGACGAACAGGCCCAACGCCCTGGACCCGGCCATCAGGCGGCCGGGACGCTTCGACCGGGAGATCGAGATCAACCCGCCCAACCGCGAGGGCCGTCTGGACATCCTGCAGATCCACACCCGGGGCATGCCCCTGGAGGGTGACATCGAGCTGGAGACCCTGGCCGACCTGACCCACGGGTACGTGGGCGCCGACCTGTCGGCCCTGACCAAGGAGGCGGCCATGCACTCCCTGCGCCGTATCCTTCCGGAGATGGACCTGGAGATGGAGCAGATCCCCATGGACGTGCTGAGCAGGATCACCGTCACCAGGAACGACTTCCTCGCCGCGCTTAGGGAGATGCAGCCGTCCAGCCTCAGGGAGGTGTTCATCGAGACCCCCAACGTCAAGTGGGACGAGATCGGCGGTCTCGTCGAGGCCAAGCGGGAGCTGCAGGAGGCGGTGGAGTGGCCGCTGAAGTACGCCTCGGTGTTCGAGCACATGAACACCACGCCCCCCAAGGGCGTCCTGCTGTTCGGGCCGCCCGGCACCGGCAAGACGCTGCTGGCGAAGGCAGTGGCCACCGAGTCACAGGCCAACTTCATCAACGTCAAGGGACCAGAGTTCCTGAGCAAGTGGGTCGGCGAGTCGGAGAAGGCGGTCCGCGAGACGTTCCGCAAGGCAAGGCAGGCGTCACCGTGCATCATCTTCATGGACGAGATCGACTCCATCGCCCCGGTCCGGGGCGGGGAGGGGGACAGCCATGTCACCGAGCGGGTGATATCGCAGATGCTCACCGAGATCGACGGGCTGCAGAGCCTGCACAATGTGGTGGTCATCGCCGCGACCAACCGTCCGGACATGCTCGACCCAGCCCTGCTGAGGCCGGGACGCTTCGACCGCCTGGTGCGCATACCCACGCCTGACCTGGAGGGCAGGAAGCAGGTCCTGCGCATCCATACCGCCAAGAAGCCTATAGCCGAGGACGTCGACGTGGACGACCTGGCGAGGAGGACCGACGGCTACTCCGGAGCGGACCTCGCCGCCCTGACCAACGAGGCGGTGATGCTGGCAATCCGGGCGCTGGTGGCCAAGAACAAGGAGATCACTCCTGAGCAGCTGAAGGAGGCGAAGATATCCATGGCCTTCTTCAACCAGGCCATGGAGAAGGTGAAGCCGGTCAGCCGCAGCGACCTGGGCAGGTACCCGAAGGTCGCCGAGGACTACGTGTACGTGAGGTGAACAACATGGCAGATGACAAGAGAAGAAGGCGCCGCACCTCCTGGGACGACCTCTTCGGGAACTTCGACGAGGACTTCGAGGAGATGCGCGAGCGCATGGACGCGTTGATGGACGGCTTCATGAACGGCCGCATCGACGCCAGCATGGGCCAGCCCATCGTCTATGGGTTCTCCATGCGGGTCGGGCCGGACGGGAAGCCCCACATCGAGGAGTTCGGCAACGCCGCTCCCGAGACCCCCGGAGAGGAGAGCGCCCGGGAGCCGCTGACCGACATCATCGAGGAGAAGGAGCGCATCCGGGTGATCGTCGAGCTGCCGGGGGTGGATAAGGACGACATCCAGCTCCACGTGGAGGACCGCCTCCTGGACATCTCGGTGGACAAGGAGGACCGCAAGTTCTCCAAGAAGCTGGAGCTGCCCTCGGCGGTGGACCCCGACTCGGCCTCGGCGTCGTACAAGAACGGCGTGCTGGAGGTGACCCTCAAGCGGGTCGCCCCCAAGAAACGAGGCCGGGCGGTCAAGATCGAGGGGCGGTAGGCCCCAAACCCTTTTTTCCATCCACTCTATGGGAAGCCAGAGAACAAGTTTTCTTACTGGCGAGCACGGTAACGCTCATATAGAAGTTTAAGAGTATAGAGGCTCGTGCAAAGGGACGAGCTGATAGAGGCGGTGCGGTCGGTACTGACCAAGTCCGGCTTCTTCGTCTCAAGGCCCCTGGCCATGCGAGGGATCAGCTTCGACGTCGTGGCCAGGCGGGACGATACCCTGCTCATCGTCAAGATACTCAGCAATGTCGATGCCTTCTCCAAGGAGAACGCCGAGGAGATGCTCATCCTGGGCGAGGCGCTGGGGGCGTCGCCCCTGCTCATCGGGGAGCGTTCCGGCTCCGGGGACATCGACGAGAGCATCGTGTACTCGCGCTTCGGCGTGCCCATCATCTCCCTGACCACCCTCTCCGATCACCTGCTGGAGGGCGTGCCGCCGTTCATCTTCGCCGCCCCCGGGGGGCTGTACGTCAAGCTGGACAGCCAGATGCTAAAGGAGCTGCGCGAGGAGAGGAACATCTCCCTGGGGACGCTGGCGGAGATCGCCGGTGTGTCGCGCCGAACGATCCAGATGTACGAGGGTGGCATGGGGGCGATGATCGACGTGGCCATCCGCCTGGAGGAGTTCCTGGAGCAGCCCATCGTCACCCCGGTCAACCCGTTCCAGCACTGCCAGGCGCCCAAGCGCCGGGAGGGCGAGAGGGCGCCCCCTCGCGCCTCCGACATGTTCGGACAGGAGATCTTCGATCGGCTCAGCCGTATGGGCTTCTCCATCGTGCCCACCTCCCGCTGCCCGTTCGAGGCCCTGAGCAAGGACGAGCACGTGCTGATCCTCACCGGCCTGGGGAAGGACGACGCCAAGCTGAAGGACAAGGCCATGGCCGTGGCCGACATCTCCAAAGTAACGGAGCGCTGCTCGGTCATCTTCATCGAGAAGTCGAAGAGCAAGCACAACATCGGGGGCACCCCGATTGTGGGGAAGGACGAGCTCCGCAAGATCGCGGAGGCGTGCATCCTCTATGAGCTGGTGGACTCGAGGAAGGACGATGAGAACCATTGAGGTAGGGTCCTCCTCGGTCACCGTTCTCCCGGTGGTCAAAGGGCTGGTGAGCGAGGCCGACGCGGTGTCCAAGGCGTTCGAGGAGTTGCGCCCCGAGGTCATCGCCGTCTCCATCTCCCGGGAGGAGCTGGAAGGGCTGCGCCGACGGGAGGACTACGACCTCTACGAGCCGTCCGACCTGGAGATCATCTACCAGGCCTTCCTGGAGCAGTTCGGGAAGGTCCTCCTGCCCCCGCCGGCGTGGGTCCGGGCGATGGAGATCGCGGAGCGGGAGGGAACGACCATCGTGCCGCTGGACATGAACGACGAGGCCTACACCGAGGCCTACTGCGACAGGGTCAGCACCACTGACATGATCCGGGAGTCCTTCTTCGCCCGCCGGGCGACCGGCAAGCGGTTCGATCTGTCCAGCCCCGCCGCGTTCTGCCTCAGCTGGGACCAGAGGGTCAACCGGGCCTCAGGCTTCAGGGAGCTGGAGGAGGCCAGGGAGGAGCACATGGCAGGCGCGCTGCGCAACCTCTGCCGGCGGTACCGCCGCATCCTGGCCCTGGTGGAGTGCGAGCGCTCTGACGGGGTGCTCGCCCGCCTGGAGAACGGCTAAAGGCGGGGGACCGGACCACCAGGGAAGAGGCCAGTTACGGGGGCGTGTGGTTCTGCGGCGACATTTATTATAATCGCCGTTCGATGGGGCGTCGTGCAGGACCACGTTCCGCCATGGACCAGGTTCGGCGATGGCGTGGACCGCCTAGTGTTGAGCCTTGAGCGGAACAGGCTGTCCATCATCGGCGTGTTCCTGTATGTCCTGGCGGTCGCGCTGTTCCGAGACCTCTCGGAGTACTACCTGCTGGACAATACCTTCGTGATCGAGCCGCATCCATGGGTATACAGCATTGCCCACCACGTGGCGTTCTACTTCCTCACCTTCTTCGGCCTCGTGCTTCTCATCTCCGCCTTCTCCCGGCGGGGGGTCAGGCGGGCGGTGAACTATTTATCTGCATTCTTCTGGGTCATCATCCTGCCCCCGTACCTGGACCACTTTCTGTTCGGTTCGAACGAGAACTACGCATACTTCTCCCCGACCGATTTCTTGAACTACATCCTGCACTTCAGCGGCTCCGCCTTCCACCCGGGACAGGCCTTCGAGATCGTCGTGGTGCTTTTCGCCGTGGTAGCGTACGTCGTCTGGGTCAAGAGAGAGAGCTTTGGCTCGGTGAGCGGACGGGCGGTCATCGTCGTCGAGACCGCACTGCTGATCGCCTTCACCTTGATGTCCCTCTTCATCATGGCCACCCCCGGCGCGTACCTCCCGGTGGGAAGCGAGAACGGCATCCCCTCGTTCCCCGGCTTCGACGTTACGAAGTACTCCCTGTACCACCTCTTCATCTTCTCTTACTACATGGTCCTGCTGTTGGGCATCCTCGTCTTGCTGGCCTACATCAACTACCCCCGGGCGCTGAAGGACCTGACGATGAGCCTGCGCCCCTGGCAGACGGTGATGTTCATGGGCATCGTTGCCGCAGGGATCGCCGATGGGTGGGCCTCCTTCGCTGGCCCCCAGTACGTGTATGACATCCTGGACAAGCCCTATTGGGTCAACCTGACGTTCGTGGTCCTCTCGCTCCTGAGCTCGATGCTGGCCTGGATGGCCACCACCATGTGGAACGACCTCAGCGACCATTTCGACGATTCGCCTGAGCGCACCGGGCGAGCGCTCGCCTCCGGGCTGGTCGGGAGGAGGGAGCTGACCGAGATCTCGGTGGTGCTGATGGGCATGTCCCTGGTGATGGGCGCCCTGCTGTCTTGGGGTCATGTCCTCCTGCTCGTCATCATCTTCGTCCTGGGGGCGGTATACTCCTTCAGACCGGTGAGGTTCAAGGAGCGCATCCTCAGCCCCCTCCTCCTGGGCGCGGGCGCCTTCCTCGCGTTCATCTATGGCTTTATCACCCCCTTGAGCCCCATCCAGCTATACCAGGGCGATCCGTCGCTGGTCTACCCGGAAAGCTGGAGTCTCCTGTTCCCCACGCCCACGGCCCAGGCGGTGATGCTAGGCATGTACATGTTCATGGGGCTGGTGGTCGGGTCCATGGTCACCGACATCGATGGTTACCACGAGGATCTCAGGGGGAGGATCGACACGATGTACACGAGGTTCGGGATGGAGCAGGGGAAGAGGACCGTCTCCGCCCTCGTGCTCCTGGCTTCGCTGACCCCCCTGGCGCTTTTCCAGGGGCTCGAAGACCTTGTCATCTTCCCGGTGCTGGGCATCGCTGCGTCGGTGGCCTTCCTACGCTCCGGCCGGGCGAGGTACGTGCTGGCCGTTGCACTGGTGGGCATGTTGTACGCCGCCTGGCGCTTCCTCCCCGCGCTGTCCTAGGCCAGGGAGGAGAAGAAGAGGTACGGGAACTTGCGGGCGATGAGGCGAAGAAGCGCCTCCCAGCTTCTTTCACCCTTCGAGATGCCAAGGCAAACGGAGACCAGCTCCGGGTCATCCTGCATCTTTTTGACCAGCTCCGGGGTGTTCACCACTCCCATGAGCCATTGGGCCTTGGGAGATATGACCCGGGAGGCGCGAATGACCGGCAGGACGTCCGTCGCCACCCCCCGGCGGTAGGAGGAGAGAGAACGCGAACCGGCGATCATCCCGGTCACCGCCTCCGCGGCGTGGGCCGCGCTCCTGAAGGCGTTGGTCATGCCCTCACCGGACAGGGGGCTGGCGAAACCCGCGGCATCGCCCACGAGAAGGCATCTTCTGGTGTTCAGGCGGCGCCTGGGCACCATGGGGATGGGATGGGCGGACCGACGAATTTCCGACGCCGCACCATACCGCTCCTCGATTCTCGCCCGCAGGCCGTCGAGGGCGACGCGGTACTCCGCCCCTCCGATGTCCTTGCCCGCCACCCCGATGTTCGCACCCCCCCTCGTGGCGAACATCCATCCGTTGAGAGGGAACCTGAATCGGAAAGGGTACTTCACGATGGGGGTTCCCAGGAGGTGGAACTCCATCCTCCCCCCGGGGTCATGCTCCAGCCGGCAGGTCAGGGCCAGCCCCATCCCTTGGCCCGTCCCCGGGTAGGGGCCGAAGAGCGCGGAGGCGGTCCGGCTGGTGGCGCCCTCGGCCACGATCAGCGCCTTCGACGCTACCTCGCGACCGCCGACCGCCATCTCCACGACGTCCGGTCGCTCCACCACCTTGGAGATGGCGCAGGGGCTCCAGAGCTCGGCCCCGGCCTGCTGCGCCCTTTCCACCAGGTAAGCGTCGAAGGCCGAGCGACGCACGGTCACGGCCGCCCTGGTCGGCAGCTCGAAGTCCGCCCTGAAGTCCCGGTGGACGATCGCCACCGTGGTTATCTCGTGCTCTACGACCCTGTCCGGAAGCGGCTCGTCCAGCAGCCCAGAGGCCCTTTCCAGCACTCCGCCTGCACAGCACTTCTCCCGGGGGATCGCCTCTCGCTCCAGGAGCAGTGTGCGCAGCCCCGCCCGCGCGCACAGGCACGCCGACCGCGCTCCCGCTGGCCCTGCCCCGGTGACCACCACGTCGTACCTGTCACCGGTGATTATTTCTTCCTCCCTCTCCAGCGTCCAACCGCCTCGCTTGAGGCGACGATCGCCACCATGCCGAACATGGGCAGGAAGATGGTCAGGTCGATGTAGCCAGTGGTCACGTTGATGACCGACTCGCCCTTGGCGGCCACCGAGCTTATCGGTTCCTCGGTGAACTTCCAGTTCCCGGAGACCATCTGGTTGTTGCTATACTCCCACAGCGAGGGCCCGGTGCCCGGGTCCCTGCCGATCTGGGAGCCGATGACAAGAACGATATCGAGGTCCTCGTCACCGTCCAGGTCCCCCAGCTCCACACCATGGATCTCGTAGGCACCGGAGGAAGAGGCAGGGCATTGGATCGACAGCTTGGTAGTGTCCAGGGACTGGGCCGAGAAGGCCCCGTAGGCGGCCTGCTGGATGATGTACAGCCTGCCGCTAGAGGTGATGTCCCCACCTATGCCCACCACGATATCGTTAGGTTCGTTGGCCACGTATGAGCCCAGATGCTTCTTCATGTCCCCTATGGCCAGCGCGGAGATGTACCCTGTGCTCGACGTCCACACCGATTTCGGGGATCCGGACCATGTCACCGTGGGCGAGTTGTGGCTTATGACCAGCCGATTCAGGGTGAGCGTGTCCTTCACGGTGTCCGTCACCGAGCGGTCCAGGTCGATGATGCGCACATAGTAGTACGCGTTGGGCGTGTAGGTCAGGTTGTAGCTCAGCGTCTCCTCGGTCGTAGAGCTTATCTGGCCCAGGTTGAACCACGTCTCGTTGTCCACCGAGTACTGGATCTCGAAGCCTTCCGTTCCGCTCACATGACCAACCACGGTGAGGAGCTGGTAGGCGGCCGCGGAGTTGGGGATCTGGTAGACCCACCCGACCGCCTTGGTCTTTATGAACGTGACCTCCGCCCACACGTAGTCGATGTGTACGGTGGAGGAACCGGCCGGGTTCACGAACCGGACCACGAGGTTCGAGGTGATGTTGGTATACGAATCACCGCCCACGTTGGTCAGGGCGAAGGTCGCGGTCACCTCGGACGTCTGGGATGAGGTGGGCTTGATGGTCGTGTCCTTCCACGTCGAGCCGCCGTCGAACGAGTACTGGAAGTAACCCGTTCCCGTGTAGCCGGTGTCAACGTAGTATTGCACCACCAGGTTCGTGCTCTTGATGGGCGTGGTCAGGTTCTCGATGGGCAGGTAGAACTTGTTGAGGGCCATCGTGGTCCCCTGGCCGACGTCATAGTAGATGTTGTCGTTGGAGTTGACACCGCCGATGGCGGCGGCGGTCGTGTCCGCGGCGGTCTTGACCCCTGTCGCATTGTACGGATCGTAGAGGACGTCCACCTCTGTCAGGGTCTCCAGGAGGCTGTCCGCGGACAGCAGGTTGGCCGCCGACCCCGTCGTGGTGGCCCGGTAGATCGAGCTGACCTGGTACTCGTAGGACGGAGCGTTCAAGGGCACCGAGGACAGCACCTGCTGGGTGTAGTATATGTACACCGAGTATTCCCCAGACCGGGTACCGGTACGCACGATGTCCGGGTACCCGTCCCCGTTCATGTCCGCCACACGGACCTTGGGCGTTATCTGCGAGTGGCTCCACGGAGTGTTGCCGTTGATGGGGGTCAGGGTCCTCATTGAGTCGACAGTGCTGAAGGCCCCGCTCTGGGAACCGGCATTCTTGATCCACATGTTGAGCCAAACCCTAGTGCTACCGTCCTCGTAGACCGCTACGACATCATCGTAACCGTCCTGGTTGAAGTCGCCCACGGCAATGTCCGCGGCGGCGGGGTTGTTATTGCCGTTGGCCTGATAATTGACGTTGGAAGCGGTCTTCCAGTCTAATGTGCTGTAAAGAGTGGTCCTCACCCAGTTATCGCTACCATCGTTCCAGAACACGTACACACCGCGATTGAAGTACATGCCCCAGCTGTTCTGGTAGTTGGCATTGCTTTCAGATGTCGCGCTCGTGTATACGACCACGTGGATAAAGCTGGCCACCACGTCGGCGTCACCGTCGTTGTCGAGGTCGGCGACCGCCAACGCGGTGCACATCTCGTTGTTTGTGTAATAACCGCTGTAGAACTTGTCGGAACCAAAGCCTCCAGTGGACCACACCGACGCGTCTTCGTTGGCATTTCCCTGGTCAGAGTTATATGCAGTTTGTGTTCCGGAATACGCGTCGAAGGGATACGATATGGCCCTAGCGCTGGACCACTCCGAGCCGTCGCTGCTCTCGCTCTCATACCAGAACAGGTTGGCGAGGGAGGTGTCCTGGGCTCCGACCACGAGATCGTTGCGCCCGTCACCGGTCAGGTCCTGCAGGTACAGATCAAGGGGGCCGCTGCTAGGGTCCGAGTCAATGACCTTCTCGTTCCACTGGTCGCCTCCCTTGAACCAGGCGATGGCGTTGTTGGACCAAGTGGCACCGGATGAGCTCCAGGTGAACGAGCCAGAGCCGATCGCGGCGGCGACATCGGTCGTGGTGAGCGGGGCGGTGACGGTGAACTGACAGCTCAACTGGCTGTAGCTCTCACCGGTCGTACCACCGATCCCTCTGTCCACGAACGTCGCGATCTTCAGCGTGTAGGAGTTGGTCTTGGCCAGCCACCAGCCCTGATTGGCATCCTTGAGTGTGATCTTCAGGACATAGACGCCAGTGTTGGTATTGTTCCCGTAACCATCGGTGGTGGCCCCGTTGCACTTGTACAGCGATGACAGGGGGGCGTCGTAGGCGATGTTCGCGCCCGCGGAGGGCACGGTGGTGGGGGCCTTCATGATCACATAGCTACCAGTGTAATCATCGACCTCGATGCCGCTCATGTATACGGTGTCGGTGTAGCGGTCCACGTCCTTGGTCCTGATTATCAGGTACAGGTCATCGGTATGGTTGAAGTAGGTCGTCTTGACGAGAGTGCTGCCCACGGCCTTGTAGGTCTCCAGCTGAGGGTACGAGGCGCCGCTCACGCTGATGTAGTCGGCCACGTTGAACGTGTTGCCCTGGTTGTCCTTCATTATGATCTGGAATGGATACCGGTACGCGTCGGCGGGAGCGGTGAAGTTGAACACGAACTGCCGGAACGTGGAGAAGGTCTTTCCGATCTGGAAGGCCGAGTCCGTGGACGTCGGGATGGGGTTCACTCCCAGCAGGGGATGGTAGATGTAGAACGAGTTCTGCCCAGCAACGTTGAGCAGGGTATCGCTCCAGACCTCGATGGTGACGCCCTCGCTGGTGTTGAAGTTGCGGGTTATGGCCCCATCGGAGGTCCGCTTGATGTAGTAGAACGTTATGCCCAGGGAACCGCCAGCCTCACCCCCGCTGGCGTCCGGGGGATAGGTACCGTTGGTGAAGTAATCAGGATAGTTGGCGTACGGTCCGTCGTTCATGCTGACACCAGCGTAAACGTTCAGGGTCATGAGGGCCGTTACGCGATGGGCCGATGTGTCGCTGGCGAAGACGAGCACGGAGGCACCGTTCCAAGCTTTATTCGCGGTGACGAAATCGGAGACGTACACGTTAAGAGTGGAGTTGTAGGTCAGCTGGATGGCCGAGGCAAGGCCGATGGACGAGGCGTTGACGAAGACACTGGTCTTGTCCAGATTGCCATAGGGGTCGCTGATCTGCGCGTAGAACCTAACTGAGCTGCCGTCGTACACTGGTGTGGGGGTCAGGCCCCGATCGGCGATGATAGGCAGCGAGGTGGCGGACTGGGTGCCCCCCTGCAGGGGCGCGCTGTACACCACGGTATTGGCCACGGTGTCAACGATCATGACGCTCACCTTGGTGCTGGAGAGCACTCCAGAGAGCATGTAGGACCAGGTGGTGCCGGTCGGCCAGGAGTCACCGACGATGTTGCCATCGGATATGCCCAAGGTGGTGGGGGCCTCGTCGATGAACAGGTAGATGTTGGTTCTGTAGTCGTAGAGCGGCTCGCCGCCCTTGTGTGTGATGTTGATATACGCGTCGTTGCCGGGGTTACCGAGCAACTTGATCGAGGACGAGAAGTCGGTGTAGACCTTCTCGCTGGGGCCGTCCATGGAGGAAACGAAATACAGTATGCCGGTGAACAAGGACACGGTTATCGCCAGGATCAGCAGGTTGCCTATGATCTCCGACACACCGTACCTGCTCCAAGCCTTCCTCTTCACCATGTGCCCTCGGGAGCGCGGGCTCCCGGACACGCCCCTTTCCGTTCCACGACCAGAATGAGGACCATGCGTTCTCCACCCTAACATTGCGATACCTCCGGCCCTTATATCGGCGATGGTATCGCACCTTGTTCAAATCTATAAAAAAGTATACATCTAATTTCCAATAATGCATATTGATAATTACATAGAAATAGAAATCCGGTAACGGTTTTATCCTGGCATCCCCTTAAACGGCGCATGCTAGAGATCGAGATCAAGAGCCCCTGCGACGACCTTGACGGGATTGAGAGAAAGCTGCGGGATAGGGGGGCCAAGTTCCATGGGGAAGTGAGGCAGGAGGACCTCTACCTCTCGCACCCCTGCCGGGACTTTGCGAGCACCGACGAGGCGCTGCGCCTGCGGAGGGAGGGGGACGACATCGCCCTGTTCTACAAGGGGCCGAAGCTCGACGCGCGGAGCAAGACGAGGGAGGAGCTGTCGGTGGCCGTGCCCGACCCGGCGGCCATGCGGCTGATCCTCGACCGCCTGGGCTTCCGTCCGGTGGCCGAGGTGAAAAAGATACGCCGCAACTACGGCGTCGGCAAGGTCGAGGTGTCCCTCGACCGCGTGGCCGGATTGGGCGACTACGTCGAGCTGGAGGTCCAGGACCTGCCCATCGAGGAGGGCCGTTCCATGATCTTTGCCCTCTTGAAGGAGCTGGGGTTGGAGCGGACCGAGAGAAGGTCCTACCTGGAGCTGCTGCTGGAGAAGTGATCAGATGTTCTGGATGTGCTCGGCCAGGAACTTCCTGATCTCCGGCTCGTCCGGGATGCTGATGGACGATTTGTAACGCTCGGATCCGTCCTTCATCGTGTACCCACGGCTGAGCGAGATGAACTCGGTGGTACCGCTCTCGCTGACCGCCTTCTTGCGGGCTACCTCCAGGAAATTGTTCTTCCCGAACGGTATCCTCTGGGAGTCCACGACCTCGAACTGAACATTGCGCTCGTTGCTTCCATCGCTCATATTGACACCCTATTAGGACATTGGAACCCCCGCAAGCAAAATAAAGGTTTTGGCTTCCCCGGCCCCGCCCACCGCACGGGGTCCGTACCAGGGCCCGTTGGGGAGTGCGACAGGTAGAAATATCCTAGTGCTCATTGAATGGGGCATATGTGCCCAGACGGGATGGAGCCAGTGGCTTCTGAGGAGCCCAAGTACTGCACCAATTGCGGGACCAAGCTGTTGCCCGGGTCCAACTTTTGCAATGTTTGCGGCATGCCCCAGAAGCCGAACGCGGTCCCGCCCCAGCCAGCGGTGCCCTACGCTCCCTATGTTCCGCCCCGCACGAGCACGATGAGGGACCTCGTCATGGGACTGGGGGTGTACGGGGTCATCGCCCTCGCCGCCCTCATGGCAGTCAACGTGGCCATCGCGCTATGGGGGATCGACCTCGTCCTGCCCCACCTGGACAAGCACATCTATCTGTTCATCATCACCCCGTTCATCGTCAACTTCGCCGAGCTAGGGGGATGGGCGTTCATGGGCTACTACATCTTCCTGGTCGGGGCCATCGCCGCTTGCTTCGCCTGGATGCTGTACAAGAGCGCGCGCCCGCTGGCCGACGAGATCCGGCTGAAGTACCCTAAGGAAGGGCACAGCCCACTTTACATTATGGGCACGGTGCTCTTCGCCACCCTGTCGCTCAACGTCATCTATTACCTCATCGTAGGAGCGTTCGGCGAGTCGCCCAGCACCCCCTCGTTCGATACCAGGGCCCTATGGGAGCTGATCTACGGCTACGCCCAGGCCTCGGTGTGGGAGGAGCTGGTGTCCCGGGTCCTGCTCATCGGCATCCCCCTGCTGGTGATCGACAGCCTGATCCGCCAGCGCAACCCGGGGCACAAGATGGAGAAGTGGTACCACTACATTCTGGGCGGGGGATTCACCATCGGACGCAAGGAAGCGCTCCTGATGGCGTTCTCCAGCGCCATGTTCGGGGCCGCCCACGTGTTCGCCTGGGACCTGTTCAAGGTCCTCCCCGCGGCGGCGGCCGGCCTGGCCTTCGCCTATCTGTACCTGAAGGTCGGGCTGTACGCGTCCGTCATGATGCACTTCGCCACCGACTTCATGACCATTCCCCTCAACGTCTGGTCCGGCACCGGGGTGACCACAATAGTCGGGCTCCTGGTCCTGGCATGGCTGTTCCTGGGCGTGCCGTATATGGTGCTGTACATCTCCAAGGGGCTGGGCTGGATCCTGGGCAGAAGGGTGTGGCCGGACGTGCCCCCCCAGCCGCCCCAGCCAGCATATGCGTTCTACCCCACCTACGCCCCGATCCCCGTCCCCGCGCCGGTCGGCTACCCGAACACGGTGCCATCGTACCCTACGGCACCGGCGCCCAGGGCCGATGACGGCCATGGCTTCGTGTGCCCCAACTGCGGCAACCAGGAGGCGATCTACAGCGAGGGCAAGCTGGTCTGCACGCGGTGCGGAACGAAGCGCTAGTGGCCGTTCAGCATCGCGGCCAGGCGGTCCCTGCTGACCAGGGCGTCGGCGACCCCCCGAGACTCGATGACAAACCGGCCGCCGTAGTCGGCCAGCTTGCTTACCACCAGGCCGAAGTCCACCGTGCCGTCGCCGATCGGCAGGTGCTCGTCGTACCTTCCCATGTTATCGTGCACGTGCAGGTTGACCAGCCTGGGCTTCAGGGCCATGAACTCCGGCAGGAGGCCCATGGTGTTAGCATGCCCCACGTCCAAGCAGATGCCGAGCCCGGTGCCCTCGATCATCCCGACCAGCGCTTGGGGGGTGGTGCCCATGGAGAACGGCCCCTGGGGCATGTTCTCCAGCCCTACCTTCACCCCCAGCTCCTGGGACAGGCGGTCCAGGCGGCGCAGGGAGGCCTTGGCCACCTCGAGCACCTTGTCCTTGCAGACCATGCCGATGGGGGTGAGGAACGACGGATGGACGGTGTACACATCCATTCCCAGGCGGTGGCAGGCCTCCAGGCCGGCGGTCAGCTCCTTCATGGCCGCCTCCTGCATCCGGGGATTGAGGGAGCCGATGTTGATGTCGCTCATCGGCGCGTGGGCGCTGAACTCGAGGTCGTAGGACGGGGCGAGCTCGAGGAACTCCTTCTCTATCGCCCGGAGATCGTGCCTTCCCTCGGCTACCACCTCCCATGCCTGGAAGTTGGAGGCGATGGTCTCCAGGACCTGGGGGAAGGGCATCGCCGAGAACGCCGGCGAGGACGCCGCGATCATTCCGGCTCCTCCACCGTGCTCTCCGCCAGGTAATCGATGGTCTCCTCGATGTTATCGTTCTCCACCGTGACCTCGATGCCTCCCAGGGCCACCGGGCCCTCGAGGAACGACACCTTGCCCATGAACGCGGCCTGCTTGTTCAGGGTGAAGTGCGTGCCGTTGCCCCTGACCCTCCGGCGCAGGACCGAACGGGCGGTGTCCCGGATATGCTGGTTGAGGATGGCCTCCCGGAGCGCTTCCCCGCTCTCGGAGCGGGCGGTGAGGCTGGTCTCGGCATCCTCGAACTGGGCGTCGGGGAACAGGTTGAGGATGGCGTGGCGCACCTTCTCCCGGTCCTCGGTCGGGCGGCAGGCGGCCGTGATGGTGATATGCAACATATCCATGCCATCGTGCTCCAATCGTAAAAATGCGTTGTCTCTCGAAAAGCTATTTACCTGTCCTCCCATAATGGCGCCGGGATGAAAGACAGCGTGCTAGACACCTTGGCCAACGAGGGCATTCTCCTGGAGCCGAGCGCCGCCGAGTTCGTCCTGGCCCGCTCCGACCCCATCGAGTTCGTGCGCTCCGCCCTGGCCTCGATGCAACAGCAGCCGCTGGTCCTTACCGTCGACGACCTCCGCCCCTTCGCCGAGGCCCCCGTGGTGCGCACCGTGCCCAAGGCCCTGGAGGAGGTCCGGAACATGCCCCAGGCGCCCCCGCCCCGCAGCGACGGGGACGTGCGCATCCTCAGGGACATCACCGGCAACTCCACCTGCGAGGGCAACATCATCGACTTCGCCCGGTACTTCAACGACCGGTTCAAGAAGATCAAGAAGATCCTCTCCGGGCGCAGGGAGCTGGTCGGTTGCCTCCCGGTGCCCAAGGCCACCAAGTACGACCGGGATGTCCGCATGATCGCCATGGTCAACGAGGTGCGGACCACCAAGAACGGCCATAAGCTGATAGAGGTGGAGGACGACGAGGGCCGCTGCCCGGTCCTGATCCTCAAGGACAGCCCCCTGATCAACGACAGCATCGTCAACGACGAGGTCATCGGCATCGTGGGGAAGACGAGCTCCAAGGGCGATCTGGTGGTGATGAAGGAGCTGATCCGTCCGGACCTGCCCCTGAGAGGGGGGATGCGGCCGTCCGACTCGTCGTCCTCGGTGGCCTTCATGTCCGACGTCCACATCGGCTCCAACACTTTCCTGCAGAAGCCGTGGGAGCGCATGATCCATTGGCTGAGGACCGAGGGCAAGGACGAGATCCAGTACCTGGTGGTCCCCGGCGACGTGGTCGACGGCATCGGCGTGTTCCCGGGCCAGGAGGAGGAGCTGGAGATCGACGACATCTTCGCCCAGTACGAGGCCCTAGTGAACCACTTCAAGGACATCCCCGATAGCATCAGGGTCATCGTCCAGCCGGGCAACCACGACGCGGTGCGGCCGGCGGAACCGCAGCCCACCTTCCCCAAGGACATCGCCAAGCTCTTCGACTCGTCGCTGACGCTGGTGGGCAACCCCTGCTACCTGGAGATCGAGGGGCGCAAGATCCTCACCTACCACGGGCGCAGCCTGGACGACTGGATCGGGAGCGTGCAGGGGCTGAACTACAACAACCCCCTGGAGGCCATGAGGGAGATGCTCAAGCGCCGGCACCTGGCCCCCATCTACGGGGGCAGGACCCCCCTGGCCCCGGAGAAGGAGGACTTCCTGGTCATCGACGAGGTGCCGGACATCTTCATCACCGGGCACGTCCATGGAGCGGGGATAAGCGACTACCGCGGCGTCAAGCTCATCTGCGCCTCCACCTGGCAGGCCCAGACCCCCTTCCAGCGGATGCACAACTTCAACCCCGACCCCGCCAAGCTGCCCATCACCCACCTGGGGACCGGGGAGACCAGGATGATGAACTTCAACTGATCCTCACCCCAGAAGCACGGCCGCCACGATGTAGCCAGCGTAGGCGGCCATGGTGGCCGCCCCCATTTTTCGCCCCCCGCTGTCCAGCACCGCGAGGAGGACCACTATGGCGATGGACAGAACGACCATGACCCCGACCCCCAGCATCGTCTCGATGCCCAGGATGAACAGGGTGTTGATGACGATCGTGCCCACCACGTTGCCCAGGACGATTGTCGGATCGCCCCCGGCGAGGACATCCCCAGGGCCACCGGCCGGACATTGAAGCGGAGGGCGAACGCGGCCGCACCGTCCACCAGCCACCGGGAGCCTAAATACAAGGCCACGGCCCCCACTGCGATGAGGGCGAGGGGCATGACCGCGTCCATGTGCTAAGAATCGGGGCGGCGGGGGAGAAATACCTTTCAGGGGTAGAAGAACAGGAAGTACACGATGAGGATGTAGCCGAGGATGAGCATGAAGAGGGCTATCATCCAGGTAAGGCGGAACAGTCGCGTCCGGGCCTTGGGATCCTGAAGATTGAAAAAGGGTTTGATGAGATCTTTAAGCGGTCTCAACTTTGGCCTCGGCCTTGTCCTTGATGCGCTTGAGACGGAAGGTGTTCTCCCTCTCCATCTCCTCCAGCCGCAGCTCGATGAAGTCCTCGGCCTCCTGGAGCTCGGGAATGACCTTGAACTCCAGCGCGTTGACGCGCCTCTTGGTCTTCTCGATCTCGTCCAGGAGCTTCTTCATGGTCGTCTCGATCTCGGCCGCCTGGACCAAGGTCTCCACGAGGTTCTCGAAGGCCGCGGTGGCCTCGTCGATGTACGTCGAGGTTCCGATGATGCCGTAGCCGCGCTGGTCCACGGTGCTCTTCAAGGAGTTGGTCTCGATCTCGGGGACCACCAGCCCCATGACGTTCTTGGAGCGAAGGGTGACCTCGGGATGGAGGCGGAGGGCAAAGGCTGCCGACCGCACGGCAATGGCGCCGTCGACGGCCTGGGCCACGTTGATCTTGGCCATGGCCTCGTCGTAGTCCTTCACGATCTTGATGCGCACCTGCTTGGCCTGCTCCAGGATCTTGAAGAACTCGATGATCAGCCCGTCCCTCTTCATCTTCAGGATCTTGTAGCCGGACTTGGTCAGCTTGATCCTCTTCTTGATCTCGAGCAGCTCCGAGCGGGTCGGCTTTACCTCCATCCTTGGCATCTTCACTCACTCTTTCTGTGGGCGGGGTGGTACTTCTCGATGTACTTCCGGTCAATCCTGGACAGCTGGTTCTCCGGCAACATGGCCACCAGGTCCCAGGCGATCTCCAGGGTGGTCTCTATGTCACGGTCCTCGTCGTGGCCCTGGCGGACGAACTTGTTCTCGAACGCGTCAGCGAAATCGAGGAACTTGCGGTCCCTCTCCGACAGCGAGTCCTTGCCGACGATGGCCACGAGGCCCCGGAGGTCCCTGCCCTCAGCGTAGGCGGCGTAGCACTGGTCGGAGACGGCCTTGTGGTCCTCTCTGGTCAGGCCGGGCCCGATACCGGCGTTCATCAGCCTCGAGAGCGAGGCGCCCACGTTGATGGGTGGGTAGACGCCGGCACGGTTGAGCTCCCTGGAGGCCACGATCTGGCCTTCGGTGATGTAACCGGTCAGGTCCGGGATGGGGTGGGTGATATCGTCGCCGGGCATGGTCAGGATGGGAATCTGGGTAATGGAACCCTTCTTCCCCTTGATCCTCCCGGCCCGCTCGTACAGGGTGGCCAGGTCGGTGTACATGTACCCGGGATAGCCACGGCGGCCAGGCACTTCCTCACGGGCCGCGCCGATCTGCCTCAGGGCCTCGCAGTAGTTGGTGATGTCGGTCAGGATGACCAGCACGTGCATGTCCAGCTCGAAGGCCAGGTACTCGGCGGTGGTCAGCGCCAGCCTCGGAGTGATGATCCTCTCGATGGCCGGGTCGTCGGCGAGGTTCATGAACACCACGGCCCGCTTCAGCGCGCCGGTCCTCTCGAAGTCGCCCATGAAGTACTGCGCCTCTTCGGCGGTGATGCCCATGGCGGCGAAGACCACGGCGAACTCCTCGTTGGAGCCGCGGACCTTGGCCTGCCTAGCGATCTGCAGGGCGATGTCGTTGTGGGGCAGACCGCTGCCCGAGAAGATGGGCAGCTTCTGGCCACGGACCAGGGTGTTCATCCCGTCGATGGACGAGATACCGGTCTGGATGAACTCCTTAGGCTCGGCACGGGCCCACGGGTTGATGGCCGCGCCGTTGATGTCCAGGCGGTCCTCAGGGGTGATCGCCGGGCCACCGTCGATGGGGTCTCCGGCTCCGTCCAGGATCCTGCCCAGCATGTCGCGGGACACCGGCATCTTCATGGTCTCGCCGAGGAACTTGACGCCCGCGGCGCGCTCGACGCCGGCAGTGCCTTCGAACACCTGGATGACGACGTGCTTGCCGGACGTGTCCAGAACCTGGCCCCTCTTCTGGGTGCCATCGGGCATGGTCACGGTTGCCAGTTCGTTATAGGCTACTGGCTCGGTCTTCTCGACGAACACCAGCGGACCGGCGATCTGTGAGATGGTGCGGTACTCTTTGGAAACGATGCTCATGCCTTACCCCCCAGGGCCTCGAACTGGCCGGCCATCTCCTTGGCGACGGCCTCCAGTTCCTGGTCGATGGTCTCCTCGTACTTGGACTTGGCAAGCCGGTTACGGACCGGAAGCTCGACGATGGCATCGACGGAGACGTCGGCCTCGACGGCCTTCTTGGCCAGGTCGGAGAACTGCCTGATCAGCTTCATCATCTTGTACTGCCGCGGCAGCGGGCAGTAGGTATCGATCTTGTGGTAGGCGTTCTGCTGCAGGAAGATCTCACGGATCATCCTTGCTACTTCCAAGGTCATCTTCTGCTCGTCGGGCAACGCATCGGAACCGACCAGTTGCACGATCTCCTGGAGCTCGGCCTCACGCTGCAGGACCTCCATGGCCCACTGCCTCTGTGCGGGGAAGTCCTCCGCCACGTTGGCCCGGTACCATGCGTCCAGGTTACCGGTGTACAGCGAGTACGAGGTAAGCCAGTTGATGGTCGGGAAGTGCCTGCGCTCACGGAGCTTGGAGTCGAGGGCCCAGAACACACGGACGATACGGAGGGTGTTCTGCGTGACCGGCTCGGACATGTCACCGCCGGGCGGGGACACCGCTCCGACGACGGAGACCGACCCAGTGGTCCCGTTGACGTTGACGACACGGCCGGACCTCTCGTAGAACTCCGAGAGCCTCGCGGCCAGGTAGGCGGGGAAACCCTCCTCGCCGGGCATCTCTTCCAGCCTGGAGGAGATCTCTCTCATGGCCTCGGCCCACCTGGAGGTGGAGTCGGCCATTAGGGAGACGTTGTAGCCCATATCACGGTAGTACTCGGCGATGGTCATGCCGGTGTAGACGGACGCCTCACGGGCGGCCACAGGCATGTTAGAGGTGTTGGCGATGAGCACGGTCCTCTGCATCAGAGGCTCCCCGGTCTTGGGGTCCTCCAGCTCCGGGAACGTCGCCAGGACCTCGGTCATCTCGTTGCCCCTCTCCCCGCAGCCGATGTAGACGACGATCTCAGCGTCGGACCACTTGGCCAGCTGCTGCTGGGTGACGGTCTTGCCGGTACCGAAGGCGCCGGGGATGGCCGCGGTGCCTCCCTGAGGCAGGGGGAACATGGTGTCAAGGACCCTCTGTCCCGTTACCAGGGGGACGTCCGGCAGGAGCTTCTTGCCGAAGGGCCTGCCGCTCCTGACCGGCCACTTCTGCAGCATGGTCAGGTTCCGGTTGCCCACGGTGGCCACGGTCTCGTCGATGTTGTAGTCACCCTCGGTGATGCTGGTGAGCTTTCCGCTCACTCCGGGGGGCACCATGATCTTGTGAGTGATGTAGAACTCCTGCACCGTGCCCAGCACGGTGCCGGGGACGACCTGGTCGCCAACCTTGGCGACGGGGGTGAAGTGCCACTTCTTGGTGTGGTCCAACCCGGGGGCGCTGACGCCCCTCTTGATGTAGTCGCCCATCTTGTTCATCAAGACTGGAAGGGGCCTCTGAATGCCGTCGTACACACTGCTCAGGAGGCCGGGTCCGAGCTCGGCCACCAGGGGCTGTGCGGTATCGACGACCTTCTCGCCGGGCCTCAGCCCGGAGGTCTCCTCGTAAACCTGAATGATAGTCTTGTCGCCGTCGATCTTGATGACCTCGCCCATCAGGCCCTCTTCTCCCACCTGCATGATGTCATACATCTTGGGGGAGATCCCGGTCGCGGTCACCACCGGTCCGGCCACCCTGTAGATCTCACCTTGCTTCGCCATTTTCAATCCCTCTCAGTCTTGTATAGGTCAACGCCAATCGCCCTCTTCACCTTCTCTCTCAGGTCGCCTTCCTCTCCGCCTACCGGAACAACGACCGGGGAAATGCTCTCCATCGCCTTCTTGCGGGAGTTGGGAGAGGTCTTGGACAGGTCAGCGGCATTGATGGCCAGTACACCGATGGTCGGGTCCGCCACCAGGTCAAGCAACTTCTGCTCGTACTCCGCCGGCCGGACGGCATATACCCGCCGGATGCCGGCTAGGCGGAAGCCCAGCACGAACTCCTCACTTCCCAGCACTGCGAACTCCATCAGATCACCAGCAGTTTCTTGATCGCATCGGGGTCCATCCCAGTGACCTTGCCGCGGGCCACGACGCGGATGTTGTCGACCTCGATCTTCTTCCTAATGACATAGTCGATTATGGGTAGGACGGAGAGCGGATAGAGGTGGGAGAATTTCTCCGCCTGTTTGGCCTGGATGGCCTGCAGGCTCAGCATCACATCGTTCAGGGAACCGGTCTTCTTGGCCGTCTCCAGTCCGTCCTTGATGTCCTCGTAGAAGCTCAGCTTGGTCAGCTCGCCGAGCATCAGCTCGAAATCCTCGGCCGAGGACAGCTGGACGAGCTCTTTTATGTCCAGATCGTGTCCGCCCTCGATGAAGTAGGGGCGGATCTTGTCCGCGTGAAGCCCTGCCTGCTTGAGCTTGAGCAGGGTGCGGAGGTTCATGATGTCGATCTCCCTTCGGATGTACCTGAGGAAAAGCATGCGGGGCTTCCCCTTGGCGGGGACGGCTTCCAGCAGCTTCTCATAGTAGTCCTTGTCGAGGTAGTCCTCGATAGGGGCTAGGTTCCCGCTCTTCTCGAAGTTCGTCAGGATATCTTCTGGTATGTCGATATCCTGCTTCTTATGGACAGCGTCCAAGACCTCCTTGGGCCCGTCCATCGTCACCAGGGACAGAAGGTACTCCTCGCTGAGGTTGCCCGCAGGGACGAGGTCCTCCTGTATCTCTTCGAGGGTAGCGTTGGAGAACTTGCCGCGCAGGATGGTCTTGATATTCGCGTAGTCCCACCGGCGCAGGTAGGCCGTAAGGATGGTCTTGAGGTCACCCTCGCAGAAGTTGATGATGCTCCGGTAGGTCCGGGCCAGGTTCATGGAGGTGCCAAGCTCGATAAGGTTGACGCCCGAGTACTTGGAACCAAGCTCGGTCATCTCCTGTTTGTACTCAGTCTCACCCATGAATCTGCCGATCTCGTTGAGGTCCATCATCAGCAACTTGGGGTAGTTGTCCTTGGTCAACAGCTGGGCCTTCTTGGCCTTGACCCTTGCTGTTGCATAGGGGTAGTTACCCTTTCTGCGGCCTGATCCTAACATTTGTTCACCTAACGCTCACTCGAACAGCATGTTCGATATGCTCTTCATGTCCCGGTCCCAGATGCTCTCCAGGATGGTCTTGAAACGGTAGTCCAGGCGGACGGTACCGTCCTCGTTCTCCAAGATCAGGCCGGAACCCATGTCGATCTCGGTCAGGGACTCGCATCCCCGAAGCCCCGCTAGAAGATCAGCCTCCCCCTTGGGGATGAAGACCTTGGGCCTGTGGACAGCCTTCTTGCCATCGGCCACGATCTTCTTGTAGAGGACGGACTTCTCCTTGTGGTCCATCGCGGATAGCTCCTTGAGCATCTCCTCGAAGGTCCGGTTCAGGATGTCCTTCCTCTTGTTCAGAACGATCTTCTTAGCCTCCAGTTCAGCACTGGAGAGTTCCTGCCTCCTCATGCGCATGAGGCCGTCCTGGAGCTCCTTCTCCTCCGCTTTACGCATCTTGTCGATCCTTTGATCGGCTTCCTGGAGGATCTTCGTTCTCTCCTTCTCAGCCTCCTGGATGCGCTGGTCGGCTTCCTTCCGCGCGTTCTCCAGGATATCGTTGGCTACCTTATCCAGTGCCATGAGCCAGCCTCTTTGCGCTGACTGCTCACATATTGAGCCAGAGCAGGATAGCTACGACCAGGCCGAAGATAACGATGGTCTCAGGGATGACGGTCAGGATAAGGCCCTTACCGAACAGCTTCTCGTCCTCGGCCATTGCGCCGACCGCGGCCGCACCGATGCTTGCCTCAGCCACGGCGGACGCGATACCCGCCAGACCAACGGCCAATCCCGCTCCAATCGCTACCAGTCCACTGCCAATTTCTGCTGCCATTTCTTATTCCTCCAATGTATGCTTTCTCTCGATCTTTAGCGGGTTGAAATCCAACCCGCCCCCTTCGTAGAACTTATTGAAGAGCTCGACGTACTGCAACCTGATGCCGTGCAGCCCAGCCGAGATAATTGCCAGTATGAAGATCATCAGATGGCCCACGACGAAGATGAGCAGACCGAAGATGATCATGATACCGCCTTCCGCCCCGAGCATCTCGATGGCGATGAAGTTGAAGGCCAACGCCATGCCCGCCTTGGACATGCCGATGGCCGCCAGCCTAGTGTAGGATAGGACGTTGCTCATGACCTCGGGAAGCTCCACTATGGCCTTCCCGCCCTCTCCCTTGACGGCCAATACCAGACCGACCACGATCAGTATGGTGCCGATCACGAGCCTCGGATCGGTGAGACTGAGAGGGTACCCCCGTATGAGCACGTCGATCATGACCAGCAACACCACGAGGGCGAACCCGACCATGATCATGATCCAGGAGAACTTCTCCATGATGGCATGCTTGATGCCATGCCTGATGGTCTGGTTGTAGAACCCGAGGCACAGGCCGACCAGCAGATGGATGATTCCGATCCACAGGCTGAGGTAGAGAAGTATCTTGACCGAGCCCAGCTTGCTGTAGTAGCCGAGCTGCACGCTGAGGTCCCCGAGATTGAACAGGACCTTGGGGAACTCGATGCCCAGGAGAGCGGACCATGAGAGCTCGGTCGGATTCGCTGAGTGGAACTCGATCCCGAGCATATCGCCGAAGAGGAAGAGCCCGAAGAAGATAGCGCAAATACCGCCATAGAACAACATGGTGGCGATGGCTCTCCACTCCTTGCTCGTGCACTTCTTCAGGCCGAGGTATCCCAGAACAGTGAAAGGAATTCCATATCCCACATCCCCGACCATCAGGCCGAAGAACAGGGGGAAGAAGATCGCCACAGCACCGGTCGGGTCGATCTCGTTGTAACGGGGCGTGGCGAGCAATTTGGTGAAGAACTCGAAGTGTCCTACGCCCTTGCCGTGCTCCAGCTTTACTGGGGTCTCCTCGGCCATGGGGACGGCCACCGCCTCGGCGGTCGCCAGCCCGGCCTCCATCTTCATCTCCTCCTCGGACTCGTGGACGTCCACCCGGGTCTTGTCCTCCAGGAGCTCGACGTAGATGTCCTCCTGGAACTTGTCGGCGAAGGCCTTCTTGACCTTGTCGACCTCCGACGTCGGAACCCAGGCCTCCAGAACGAAGGAGTGCTCGGTGGCCCCCATCCTCAGGGGCAGTTCGGACTTCTCCACCACGATGCTGAGGTGCTCGTCCGAGGCAAGAATGAAGTTGGCGTGCTTCTCCCGGAGCTGTTCGATCTTGTTCTCGACATCCTCCAGCTCCTTGGAGAGGCCGCTTATCTCGGTCTCCAGAGCGGAGGCGAGCTGTTCCGGCTTGCCCGTGCCTTCGGGCACCGCGACCTCGGTGAAGCCGCTCTGAACGAGAACGCGTTGGGCCTCATCGGCCTTGGCCACAGGGACGAAGGCGACGATGAAGGTGCCATCAGGATTGGTGAAAAGCTCCATGTCCCCGCCCAGGGCCTCCACGAGCTGGGCCTCGGGGTTGGAATGAACGTAACCGGCGATGACGTCCAAGTTCTGGTAGCCCTTGTACATGGAGAGGTCCAGGTCGATCGCCCGGAACGGCTCCAGCAGGGCCTTCTTGGACTGGGCCTCGCTCAGGCGGGCCTGTCTGGCCGCCTTGGAGGCGATGGTCCCCTGCATCTCGGTCTCGATCTCCTCGATGGACGAATCGAGCATGGGCACGATCTTGCTGACCGGCACCTTTTCCTTGTACTTGGTCTCGTCGACCTCGAGGTCCTTCTCCATGGAGCGGAGCTTCAGGAGCTTATGGGACGCGTCGGATGCTGCGGGAAGGGGGGCCCCAAGGCTGAACCCTTCCTCGTCAGGAGAGAAATCGACGACGTGAACGTCCTCTAGCCCGTACAGGAGTTCGATGGATGCTGGCAACCTGTCCTTGGTCCCTACGACCAGGATCTTACTCATTGGTTCCGGCAGTAGCATCTAATGTCCTCTCGAAGCTTTGTTTGATCATTAGCCTTGCTTTGGGTATCCGATCACTGGCCTTGGCCTCGATCTTGGCGGCCTCATCCTTGCCCTTAGCGAGCAGCTCTTCCCGCTGGACGGAAAGGGCCTTTTTCTCTTGGGCGAGGGCGGATTCGGTCTTGGAACGAAGGTCCTGCTCGGCCTTCTGTGACCTTTCCACGGCCTCCCTACGAGCGGCAGCGATGATGCTCCTCTGCTTCTCATCTGCCTGCTCGAGCGTTTGCTTGGCCTTGGCTTCAGCGTCTTTGATTTGGAGAAGTGTTTCAGCTTTGCCCACAGAACTCTCCCCGGAAGGTTTCTCCAGTATTGTCTCATGATATTTAAACTGTTGCGGATTCCCATACTGGCAGGACATTTCCCAGGCGCTTTTTTTCATGATAATAACAACGGCCCGGGAGGGGGCGATCGGATGCCAGGTTTAAGCGGCGTTTACTCGTCGGTCGGCGGGGCCGCGGGAACGTACCGCCGCACGGTCACCCCGCTCTCGTCGAGGACCTTCCGGGAGAGCTCGTCGATGTACTCCTCCTCGTACACGATCTCCTTGATGCCCGCGTTCACGAGGATCTTGGCGCACATGACGCAGGGGTAGTTCGTGGTGTAGATCGTGGAGTCCTTGATGCTGACCCCGAAGTAGGCGGCCTGGATGACGGCGTTCTGCTCCGCGTGCACCCCCCGGCACAGCTCGTGGCGGGTCCCCGAGGCGATATGGTTCTGCAGCCGGACGCAGCCGACCTCCGCGCAGTGCCTCAGCCCCTTGGGCGCTCCGTTGTACCCGGTGGTGAGGACCCTCTTCTCCTTGACCACCACCGCCCCGACGTTCCGCCGGAGGCAGGTGGACCGGGTAGCCACCAGCTCGGCCATCCTCATGAAGTAGGTATCGTTGTCCGGCCGGACCATGGGTCAGCGATTCCCCCCCTGGCTTATCTAACTTGCCCTCCCCTCCCGGCCAGGAGGAGCAGGGGCCGAGACCGGACTACCAACAGTATTATAGTCTCTTTCCCATCTGTGAAATCGTGCCATCCAGGCAAAAGGCTTCCAATGGGTGGTGGCCCAGGCTCAGGCCATACGTCATCGCTCCTGTGATCTTCGTGCTGATCATCGGCGGGATTTTCGCCTACAGCGGGGTATGGCCCCCCATGGTGGTCATCGAGTCGAAGAGCATGCAGCACGCCGACACCAGCTCCATCGGGGTCATCGACACCGGCGATATCGTGATAGTGAAGTCGGTGGGGTCGACCAATCACGTGGTTACCTACCTGGAGGGGGTGGCCACCGGCCACTCGACCTACGGCGAGCCGGGGGACGTGGTCATCTACTACAAGGAAGGGATGATCAAGCCCATCATTCACCGGGCCCTCTGCAACCTGGTGTACAACTTCACCGGAGGAGGGTTCGACATCCCGGAGCTGGCCAAGGTGCCGAGCTCGATGTGGTCGACGCCCGACGGCGCCGGCGTATGGTGGAACCTCAAGGACACCGTGGAGCTGTATGGCATAGGCTTCCTCGGGGTGACGGTCACCATAGACCTGGGAGCGATGCTGGACTACATGACCTCCTCCGCCAACACCGACGGGGTGCACGGCGGCTTCATCACCATGGGGGACAACAACTACTATTCGGGGGCCAACGGGACCCTCATCGGGAAGTACGACCAGCGGTGGATCAGCGCGGTGAAGGAGCCCATCAAGAGCGAGTGGATCGTCGGAAAGGCGAGCGGCGAGCTCCCGTGGTTCGGCCTGCTGAAGCTGTACGCCACGGGGACGGCCCCCGACTACACCCCTCAGAACAGCAAGGTCGACCTGGTGGTCTGCCTGGGTCTGATCATCGCCCTGCCCGTGGCCTTGGACGTGGCGCAGTCGGTGCTGAGCAAGAGGTCCAAAAAACGGACTGAGTAGCGTTGCGTGAGAAGACGCAACCGACCCAATGGGACCAGGGCGCCCTCAGATGAGGGTGGTCTGGTTCTTGGGCCGGTAGTTCTTGATGGCCTGGAGGATCTCGTCGTCCTCCAAGATCTTCTTCGTTTCCACCCGGGGGACCGATGACTCGATCTCCTTGGTCCGGCCGCCCCGGCCGAAGGACTTGACCCTCGCGTGGATGATGCCCAGCATGTCCAGCTCGGATATGAGGTCGGTGACCCGGCGCTGGGTCAGGACGGTGACGCCGACGATCTGGCTGAGCTCCCGGTAGGTCTCGTAGACGTCCCCGGTGGTGAGCCTGCCGTCCCCGTGCTCCTCGTTGAGAAGGATGCTCATGAGCACCAGCTTCGACTGCGTGGGCAGGGTGCGGATGGCCTCGGTGACGCAGTCCAGCTCGATCTTGTTCTTGGCCTTGTAGACGTGGGCCTCGGTGACCTTGTCGTCCCCGTTGCGCTCAGCGATCTCGGCGGCGACCCTCAGCAGGTCGAGAGCCCGCCGGGCATCCCCGTGCTCCTGAGCCGCCAGGGCGGAGCACAACGGCGCCACGCCCGGGTCGATGACCCCCGGGAAGAACGCCAGCTCGGAGCGCTGGTTCAGGATGTCCCTCAGCTGCTCGGCGTTGTAGGGAGGGAACACCATCTTCTCCTCCCCCAGCCGGCTCTTGACCCTGGGGTCCAGGAACTCGGTGAACTTGAGGTCGTTGGAGATGCCGATGAGCGATACCTTGGCCCGCTGGAGGTCGTCGTTGATCCTCGACAGGTGGTACAGGACATCGTCCCCGGACTTGTACACCAGCTTATCGATCTCGTCCAGGACCAGAATGACCACGCGGTTGGACTCGTCGATCTTCTCCCTCAAGATGTTGTACACCCTCTCGGTGCTCCACCCAGTGAAGGGAATGCGTTCGTTGAAGTCCCCGATGAACATGTTGCCGATGTTCTGAAGGACCCCGTACTGGGTGTCCACGACCTCGCAGTTCATGTAGAGGTAGGTCACCCGGTTGAACTGTGAGTCCGCCTTCTGGATCTCCTTACCCAGGTACTTCACCGAGGCGGTCTTTCCCGTCCCGGTCTTCCCGAAGATCAGGACATTGGAGGGGCGGTCGCCGCGCAGCGCGGTCACCAGGATGGAAGCAAGCTGGTTGATCTGCTCCTTTCTATGAGGTAGTTCATCGGGTATGTAGGACGGGCGGAGAATCTCACGATTGCGTTGGAAAATTTTTTTGGAGTTTAAATATGGCTGAAATATGCTTTCTTCCAGATGGTCTCCCCCATTAAGTTGTGTGAAAAAGGCTCCGGCCAACCCCTCTGTTTCCATTGGAAAATGGTCAGGACCTTATCGCAGTCGAATAGAGAGGGGGTATAATTTAGTTTTTCTCTTGGTTCGTCCAGCACGCAACAGGAAATCCCCGTGGTGAGACCGTCCCACCCCCACCCCTTTATTTCCACTGGAATCGAGATCAGCGCACCGGCACCAAAGGAAACGAGGGTCAAAAATGGTGCTGGATAGGCGCGCCGATTTTCTTGCGGGGCGATGCTCTCTAAGGACCTAGAAAGCAAGTGGAGAAAAAAAGAAGGTTATGGACGGGGACGAAAGGAGCAGAAGAAATGAAAAACGAAAAAATTGAGTTGAAAAAAATTTGAAAGAGTAAGTAAGGACAATATACTTACGTTTAATATAGTAAGGAAAAAGGAAGGAAGAGAAGATTGAAAAACAAAAATTTTAGGAAAGACGATTCTTCGGTCGCGATCATCACTTTGAACGAGGACCTGTCGGAGCTCGAGGACCTTGCCGGCTCGGCCGGCTACGATGTGAGGTATGAGATCATCCAACGACGGAACCGTCCCAACTCCAAGACCTTCGTGGGGAAGGGAAAGTTGGAAGAGGTCAAAGAGCTCCTTGCCTCCCGCCCGGTGGCCGCGCTCCTCTTCAACGGCGAGCTCAAGCCGTCCCAGCATTATCTTCTGGAGAGCCAGCTGGGCGTGGAATGCATCGATCGCATCCGCCTCGTTCTCAACATCTTCTCCACTCGGGCATCATCTAGGGAATCGCAGCTCCAGGTCCTCCGGGCCAAGCTGATCTACGAGATTCCCCTGCTGAGGGAATGGATCCACAACGCCAAGGGAGGGGAGCATCCAGGTTTCCTGGGCGGCGGCGCCTACGAGACCGACGCCTACTACGAGCTCATCCGCCACCAGCTCAGTCGGATCGACTCGGAGCTGCACAAGCTTGACGTGAACCATCATCTTCGGCGCAAGCAGAGACAGAAAAGAGGCTTCAGCACCGTGGCCATTGCCGGTTACACCAACGCTGGCAAATCATCGCTGCTCAACACTCTCACCTTAGAGAAGGTCCTGGTAGAGGATCGTCTGTTCTCTACGCTGGCCACCACCACCGGACGCCTGGAAGGAGAGAACAAGCCGATCCTGATGACCGATACCATCGGTTTCATGGGCGACCTCCCCCACTTTCTCATCGAATCGTTCAAGAGCACCATCGATGAGGTGTACTTCGCCGACCTCGTGCTCTTGGTGATCGACGCCTCCGACCCACTGGATGAGGTTAAGAGAAAGATCGAGACCTCCCGCGACATCCTGTTCCCGGAGGTCGACGCCTCCTCCATTGTCATCGTCCTCAATAAGAAGGACACCGCCTCCGAGCTGGCTGCAAAGACCGCCCTGGTCAGAGACGCGCTCCCGGCAAGGGAGGTCCTCGCCGTCTCCGCCCGCACCGGCCAAGGGATCCAGGAGCTCAAAAAGGCCATAGCCTCGACCTTCCAGTATCCGGTGGAGATGCGGTTCCGCCTTCCTCACGGGCCAAATGCGGAGCCGTTCCTCTCCTCCTTGTACAACAGCACCGAGGTGGTGCAGGTGAAATACGGCGACGGGATCGAGGTTCACCTTTTCTGCCAAGAGAAGGACCACGCCAACATCGTCAATCAGGTCGTGGCCCTGAACGGCCAGGCGATTTGAATTGGTAACAAAGGGGGCGGAAAATCAGCGGCCCGGTGAACAGACTTGATAACAGACCGGGTACGGCTGATGCGTTCCAATGGAAATAAAGGGGTCCCCCTCTCGCCTCACTTGACGCCGAAGTCTTTTTTCTTGACAACGAGGCGATCTTCGTAGTTCCCCGGAAGCTTCCACGCCAAGTACTCGACGTCGTCGAGCTGCTTCACGAAGACGGCCTTGCTCTTCTCCTCCATGAGCTTGTTGAACTTGCGCACGTTGATGCGGTAGGTGGCGAACCAGATCGCCCCTATCAGCGCCGTGACCGCCCCAATCCCCACGAGCCAGAATCCCCAGGCGCCGACCTCGATGAAGTAGTCGCCCAAAAGGTCCAGCAGCCCCACGATCAGCAGGGCCGCGCCCACTGCGAGGATAGCCAGGGACACGCCTATGGTATGCTGCACGGTGTATGGCTTAGACATGGGAGCAGGAATCTGCGATGGTCTATTCAAGATTATGCTCGTAACCTAGAAGCAGTGAAAACATAGGATATCGTTCAAGGCAACGTCCCTGCATGCGCCTTCCTTGCGCGAGCCCCGCCTCCCTCCTCCTCATAGCCTCCATTTCCGTTGCAGCCCTCCTGGCTCTCTCCGACTTCGACGCGGAGACCGTTGCCGGGCTGGCGGAAATCGGCGACGACCCCGCGACCCTATCGGTGATCATCCTGCAGTGCCGGGCCTGCAACGGGGGCCACCTCCTCGTGCTCTCCGACGGCATGGGCGGAGAGGCCACGGCCTTCTGTCCCTCCGACCTGCTGGCCGCTCCTGTCCCCGGCGGCGCGGCCGCCACCGTGACCGTGCAGCGCTCGGCCGAAGACCCAGATTTCCTGTACATCAGGGACATCTCGGTCGGCGCGGCCGATGGAAAGGATTGATATCCCTGGGCCCCTTCGGTGCCCCGAAGGTCAATGTTCATTGCCGCCGACGACACCGATTCGTCCACCTGGATGTGCACCACGTTCCTCGCCACGGAGCTGGTGCGGGCCCTTCCCGACCTCGACCTGATCGGCCTTCCCCGGCTCGTGCGCCTCAACCCCGCGGTGCCGTGGAAGACCAGGGGCAACGGGGCCATCTGCATCCGGGTGGGCAACGGGGTCGGCGAGCCTCGGTTCTTCGGCCGGATGGAGGGGAGGGACCTCTTCTGCTACGCCCGCTCCAGCGAGGAGCCGGACCCCGACGAGGTGCTGGCCCGATGCTGGCCGGTCGTGGAGAGATGGGCCCAGAAGGACGACTCCGACCCCGGCCTGGTGGTCACCGCCGAGGCCCCCGGCGCCGAGCTCTACAAGCACGCAGTACGCAGGATCATCGACAAGGAGGAGGCCCTCAAGGCGCTGGAGAAGGCCGGCGCGCGGACCTTCGAGATGAACTCCGGGCGGGGGCTCATCGGGGCCGCGGCGGCCGCGGCGTGGAGGCCCATGGACCGGACCTACGAGGTGCTGGCGTACCGCGAACGAGAGAGGTGGGGACACCCCCGCGAGGTGTCCCCGGAGGACATCGCCCTCCTCGACGAGCGGTTCCCCTCGACCTTCAACAACTACGAGCACGCCGCCTGCCGGCCGGCCATCGCCCCCCACACCACCTGTCCAGTGCTGTACGGCATCCGCGGTGACTCGATGCTGGACCTCATCCAGGCATCGGCGTCGGTGGCGTCGGAGCCCCTTGACCGGTGGATGGTGTTCATCACCAACCAGGGGACCGACGACCACATCATCGCCGACTGGGACCGCCTGCTGCCCAACGCCTCGTACCTCGTGGAGGGCGAGGTCAGGGCGGTGCCCAGGACCATTCCCGGCGGGCACGTCATCTTTCCCCTGGGGACCAGGGACGGGGAGGTCGACTGCACCGCCTACGAGCCCTCCAAGGGCTTCCGGGACATCGTCCGCGAGCTCCGGCCGGGCGACCGGGTCCAGGTCATGGGCGAGCTCCGCGACGCCCCCCGCACGATCAACATCGAGAAGCTCAACCTGTTGTCCCTGGCCCGGGCCCAGGTGAAGGTGTCGAACCCCCCCTGCCCGAAATGCGGCAAGAGGATGAAGTCCGCCGGCAGGGGGCAGGGGTACCGCTGCCGGGAGTGCGGCATCAAGGGCCTGGAGGCGGCGATGGAGGACGAGGCCCGCACGATCGCCCCGGGATGGTACGAGCCGCCGGTGTGCGCCCGCCGCCCCCTGCCGACGCCCCTCAAGCGGATGGGCGGTCCACCGACCATCGTCGGATCGGATGACCGGTCGGCCGTTTTGTAGAC
>Ga0183100_1000327_pt1 | contig 46561 bp, 38 predicted proteins | sample Biomet2_FD_127789 | JGI IMG/M metagenome (GOLD analysis project Ga0183100, IMG submission 127789) | Microbial communities from bioreactor (seeded with anoxic lake sediment) at LBNL, California, USA - Biofuel metagenome 2 | ecosystem: Engineered > Bioreactor > Anaerobic > Unclassified ... | reverse complement strand
TTTACCCATATCTTTAACAGAACTTGCGCCTGTTTCGGCTATTATTTTCTTTAAAATATCCGCCAGTTCATCATTTCCCATTTGCGCCGGAAGGTATTTTTCAATAATATTTGCCTGGAAAATTTCTGAATCAGCCAGTTCTGTACGATTTTGAGACGCATATACTTCCGCAGCTTCCTTACGTTGTTTCACCAGACGCTGAAGTAGTTTCAATTCTGCTTCCTGAGTTACACCAGAAGTGCCTTCTTTTGTTTTTTCGAGTAAAACTGCCGACTTTATTGCCCGCAGCGCCTCTAGTTTTTCTTTTTCCCTTGCCAGCATTGCTGTTTTAATGTCGGCATTAATTTGTTCTTCGAGAGTCATTATATAATATTATTAATCAGGCTTATTGCCTTTTGTAAATGGATTTTCTTCACTAAATTTTGGACTATCACTATCAAGGGTAAACTTAGAAATCTGGGAATCAGAAGAAGCTGGTGTATCGGAAAGAGACACATTCCGCCGAATATAGGCCGGAACACTTTCCAAATTTGACAAAACTGCCGGATTTTTAAGCTTGGTACTTAATTCGCGTAAACGTTTGATGCGTTCCATTGCAATGGCATCATTTTCACCTTTTGCTGTTTCTAATTTCTCTGTATTTCTGTTTTCAGCCGGTTTAAATACGGGTTCAAATGAAGTATTTTTTTCAGTTTCAATCGCTTTGTTTTGAATTAAAACCGGTTCATTAATTTGTGTTGATACCTTTTTAACTTCCATTTGCGAAGGAGTGATATCAAAATTAATGACTGGAGACTTTTCTGAAATATAAAACTCAGAAGTCTGAGGTTTCGCTTCTTCTTCTAACTGACGATTAACCAAATGGATTTGTTCTTCTTTACGTTCTACTTCAACAGGCTCTATGGATTGCCTTTCCGTATTTTTATTCTCCACAACAACGCTATCCATCGTATGTACTATCTTCTCTCTGATGACGGTTTGTGTGTTTTTATTTTTAGAATCAAATCCAGTGGCAATTAAAGTAATTGAGATTTTTTTGTCAAGATTTTCATCTATTCCGCTTCCCCAAATCAGATTGGTATCGGTACCGGTTTCATTTTTTATATAATCGGTAATTTCGCTCAATTCATCCATGGTAATTTCTTCGCTTCCAGAGGCAATATAAAGCAGCATCTTGGCAGCCCCGCGTATGTTGCAATCATCGAGTAATGGAGATGATAACGCAGCCTGGATAGCCTCTAAAGCCCGATGTTCGCCTTCAGCAACACCTAATCCCATAAGCGCTTTTCCACCATCCTTCATCACAGCCCTAACATCTTTTAAATCAACGTTTACATGTCCGGCTACGGTGATTAGTTCTGCAATTCCTTTGGCAGCAGTAGTCAACACATCATCGGCTTTGGCAAAAGCAGAAGTCAAGGTAAGATTACCGTATAGTTCGCGAAGTTTCTCATTGCAAATAACCAACATGGTATCGCAATATTTCTTTAATTCTTCGATACCGTCTTCTGCCTGTTCCTTGCGTTTCCGGCCTTCAAACAAAAAAGGCATGGTAACGATACCTACGGTAAGAACACCCAATTCTCTGGCAACAGATGCGATTATTGGCGCTGCACCTGTTCCGGTTCCACCTCCCATGCCAGCTGTAATAAACAACATCTCGGTATTTTGTTGTAATAAATCCTTAATGTCATCAAGGCTTTCCAATGCAGAATTTTTCCCCACAAGTGGATCATTTCCAGCGCCTAATCCAGTTTCACCCAACTGAATTTTCATGGGTATCGGACTCATTTGCAAAGCCTGGGCATCGGTATTACAAAGGATGAAATCAACATCTACAATGCCTTGTTTAAACATGTGATTTACAGCATTGCTGCCACCACCGCCGACTCCAAATACCTTAATAATGGAGCTTTTATTTTTGGGTATATCAAATTTGAACATGTCTTCCATTTTTTCCACTTTAAAATTAATTCAAATATAAAACGACTGGAGTTTTTTTTAAAATATTTATCAACAGGTAAATTGTTAATATCTTTATTTCATGCCGTCGGGTTGTTCTTCAAAAAACCGCTTCATAATCTCAAAAATTGATTTTTTTGCTGGTTTGGGTTGGGGCGAAGATTTAGCTTCCGGATCGTTGCTAAACTCCCTGTTTTTACTTTTTTCTTTATTCAACCGGTCCAAAGCAATAAGGACTAAACCAACACCAGTAGCATACATTGGGCTTGCCATTTCCGCAGGTACTCCCTTTGCCAGATGTTCGTTAGGATAACCTATACGGGTTTCCATCCCGGTTTTAAACTCAGTTAATTGCCGTATATGCTTTAGATGCGCACCACCACCGGTAAGCACAATTCCGGCATGTAATTTTTTTTGCAAACCCGAATTTTTAATTTCAAAACCAATAAAATCAATAATCTCTCCCATACGGGATTGAATGATGTTGGCAAGGTTTTTCAATGTAATTTCCTTAGGTGGCCGTCCCCTTAAGCCAGGAATGGACACTACTTCATCATCCCGGTTTTCCTCTGCCATAGCAGAACCAAATTTAACTTTAAGCTCTTCAGCATGTTTTTTCAGTATGGAACAACCTTCTTTCACATCCTCAGTAATTATCTCTCCACCAAAAGGAATAACAGCAGTATGGCATATTATTCCTTCTTTAAAAATAGCTATATCGGTGGTGCCTCCACCAATATCTACCAAAACCACCCCAGCTTCTTTTTCATCTTCGCTAAGCACTGCTTCGGCAGAAGCTAAAGGTTCGAGTATCAGCGCTTCTACATCCAAACCGGCTTTTCTCACGCATTTAACAATATTCCGTGCAGCAGTGGTTTGGCAAGTAATAATATGGAAATTTGCCTCTAATGAAACACCTTCCATACCCTTGGGCTGTTTGATACCAGGTTCACCATCAACAATGTAATATTGTGGGATTACATCAATAATTTCTTCTCCCGGACTCATGGCAAGCTTGTACATGTCTTCGGTAAGCATATCAATGTCTTCCTGGCTAATTTCGTTTTCACTATTTTTACGGATGATGCTTCCATGATGTTGTAAACTACGAATATGCAGCCCGGCAATGCCAACATTTACTGCCCGGATTTCAACATCCGATTTGTCGCTCGCTTCTTTTAAGGCTGCAATGATTGAGTTCGTTGTATTTTCGATATTTGCAACAACACCTCTTTTTACACCAATAGATTCAGCTTTTCCACATCCAAGGATTTCAACTTTCCCGAATTCATTTTTTTGGCCGACAATTACGGCAATTTTAGTCGTGCCTATGTCCAACCCGACAATTATTTCAGATGTTCCCATTTGATATTTTTTTTGAACAAACTACTTGATTTTTAAATTTTAAGTTTATGATATTATACTTATCCCAACCTACCCTTGTAAGTCCTTTGCGATAAAACAGAATCAGATTTTCAAATTTTTGCGACATTTGGTTTGTATCACCAAAAATAATCAAATGATTCCCAACTTTTGGTATTAATTCCATTTCATCAGAATTATCAATATAAATCTGGTCAACCAGAGAAAGTAAGGGAGTATGAGTGTTTAAATATTTCGCCAGCCAAAATGCTTTATAAAGACCTGAACTGGACTTTAGGCTATCTTCTTTATTTTGTGGATTTATAATCAGCTTTTTAAGCTGCGGATAACTTTCCTTTATCAAACCATTTACAACCATAACCCTTGCTGTTTTTAGCGGACGAGTTGGCATTAAATACCCCTGACTATCAATATAAAAATTAATATCATTCTGATTCACAACCCTTATTATCGGTTGTCGTTGGAATATTTTAATTTTTATAATTCCATCTATGGTTGAATAAACATCCGCTTTAGCAATATAAGCATTATTATTTAAGGCGTTTTCAATTTTATCAATATTTATTGTTGATAATAAACGACCGACCAATGATGAATCGGTATTTTTTAAAATTTTATAGATATCACTCCTTGTAATAAGCGTATCGGACTGAGCATAATCTATGGTAATTTCAATATTCCTGCATAAAGTTTTCCGATACTGAAAATTGGCAAAGCCAACTAAAACGAGTAAACCCGATAGCATAACTGTCCAGAACGAAATAGCAAGAATACGTTTAAAGTTCATTTTCTTATTAATATAATTACCTGTTTTTTAAAGCTTCTTCTATCATTGGAACCAAACGATCAATATCGCCGGCACCCAGAGTCAACAATACTTCCAATTTTTTATTTTTAATCAATTCATCAACTAATTGATCCTTACCTAATAATGTTTTATTGGGATTTTTAATTTTTTGCAAAAGCATTTCCGAATCAATTCCCTTGATAGGCAATTCGCGAGCCGGATAAATGGGTAATAAAATTATTTCGTCCAACAAATCGAGGCTTAACGCAAATTCGTCAGCAAAATCCCTTGTCCGGGAATAAAGATGCGGTTGGAAAATACCTGAAATTCTTTTTCCGGGAAACAAATGTCTGGCAGAAGTAATGCAAGCTCTCAATTCTGCAGGATGATGCGCATAATCATCAATATATACCATCCCCGGGTTATTAATCCGGAAATCAAATCTGCGTTTTACGCCCAAAAAGCTACCAAGTCCTGTCCGTAATTCTTGCTCGTTAACTCCATTTAAATACGCAACGGCTAAAGCCGCAATGGCATTTTCCACATTGAATAAACCTGGCAAGCCTAACTTCATGTTTTTCATTACATTATCAGGCGTTACAAAATCAAACGTGTATAATCCATTTTGAATTTGGATGTTTTCGGGAAAAAAATCAGCGCCACTTTCAAGGGAATAGCTATATAAAGTGGACTGGTTATCCGGATTTAGATTCAGATTCACTCCTTTTTTAATAATCAGATTACCCTTGGGTTTTGCCTGTGAAGCAAACTGAACAAAAGCCAGCTGTAATTGATTTTTATCTTTATAAATATCCAAATGATCGGCATCGGCAGAAGTAATAACGGCTGAATGCGGATGTAGATGCAGAAAAGAGCGGTCAAATTCATCGGCCTCAGCCACCAGCAGATTGCTTTTATCGGATAACAACAGGTTGGTTTGGTAATTCTTGGCAATCCCGCCCAGAAATGCCGTACAATCCAGACTTGATTGTTTTAATAAATGTGCCGTTAATGTTGACGTCGTGGTCTTTCCATGCGTTCCGGCAATAGCTATGGTTTTAAAACTATCAGATAAAATTCCAAGTATTTCCGAGCGTTTCATCATCGGAATTTTATTTTCGATAAACCATTGATATTCTTTATTATTTGTGGGAACAGCTGGTGTATAAACTACTACATCCACATTTTCAGGCACTAATTGAATATTTTCTTCAAAATGGATGTTCATTCCTTCCGCCATAAGTTCATCGGTAAGCTGAGACGGAGTTTTATCGTAACCAAAAACGTTTTTCTTTTTCGATTGGAAAAATCTTGCCAGGGCGCTCATGCCAATGCCGCCAATGCCCAGAAAATAAATTGTATTTATTTTATTCAGATTCAATCTTTTACTTTTTATTTGATTAATTTTAAAATTTCATCTGCAATATTATTTGCCGAATCCCTGAATGCTAATTTTTTAATATTTTTCTGTAATAATTGTTGCTCGGGAATATTGTTTAACAAATCGATCAGTATGGTTCCCAGTTTCTGCCGGGCTTCCGAATCTCTTACCAAAACGGCGGCATGGTTATTAACCAATGTCATAGCATTTTTAGTCTGGTGATCCTCAGCAACATTTGGAGAAGGAATCAAAATAACCGGCTTGCTTACCGAACATAGCTCCGATATGGCAATGGCTCCGGCACGCGAGATGACCAAATCGGCAATGGCATATGCAAAATCCATGCGCGAAATAAAATCAAATGCCTTAATTCCATAACTTTCAAAAGGTTTTACGGCTTCTTTTGCAGTTTCATAATAGTTTTTCCCTGTCTGCCAAACTACCTGTAAGCCATTCTGTTTAAAAAGTTCCAGGTTTTTTTGGATGCTTTCATTTATGGTTAAAGCGCCTAAACTTCCGCCAATGACAAGAAGAATTTTTTTATTTTCATTTAATCCGAAAAATCGTAATGCTTCTGCACGTTTCCCCTCCAATTCTGTAACTTCCTGACGTATAGGATTTCCTGCCAGTACTATTTTTCCTTTGGGGAAAAACCGTTCCATACCGTCAAAAGCAACAAAAATTTTATCGGTTGACTTGGCTAATATTTTGTTGGTAACACCGGCAAAAGAATTTCCCTCCCAAATAGCGGTAGGAATGCCCATTTTAGCAGCGGCTTGTAACATCGGACCACTGGCGTATCCTCCAAAACCCACCACGGCATCAGGCTGGAATTTTTTAATTATTTTTCGCGACCGATACAGGCTAACAAGCACTTTGAAAGGAAACATTAAATTATCAATGGTAAGTCTTCGTTGGAATCCACTAATCCACAATCCAACAATAGGATAACCATTGGCGGGAACTTTTTCCATTTCCATACGGCCTTTAGCGCCAACAAAAAGGATTTCAATGTCCTGAACTTTATTTTTCAGGGCATTGGCTATGGCAATAGCTGGGAAAATATGGCCACCGGTGCCACCGCCGCTGATAATTATTTTAATCTTCTTCTGTTGCATTGTTATCTGTTGTTTGTATCGGTTGCTGAATCGATTGATCAACTATTTTACTGACACTTATGATGACGCCCAATGAAATACAGGTTAACCAAATAGAAGTACCACCCATACTTACCATCGGGAGTGTTTGTCCGGTAACCGGCAAAATATTTACGGCTACGCCCATATTAATTAATGCCTGAAAAACAAGGCTAAAGGTAAGACCCATGACCAACAAGGAACCGAAAATCGTAGGACATTTTGTGGAGATGCGAATACCTCGATATAATAAAATTAAATAAAGTAAAAGTATAACTATTCCACCAGCAAATCCAAATTCTTCAATAATAATAGCATAAATAAAATCGGAATAAGGATGTGGCAAAAAGTTTTTCTGAGTACTATTTCCTGGCATTTTACCAAAAAACCCGCCGGTAGCAATTGCAATCTTAGCCTGATCAACCTGGTAACGATCGGTACTATCGCCTTTGACAAACCTTTCCATCCGGTTATGGGCAGTACCCAAACGTCCAAAATGTGATAATTTATCTCCAGCCAAATAAACAATCAGTCCCATAGCAATACAGCCAGCAAAAACAATTCCAAGGTGTTTCAGATTCGCTCCTCCAAAATACATCAAAAAAACACAATCGGCAAACACTAAAACCGCCGTCGAAAAATTAGATGGAAAAATCAACACACAGACTACAGATATACTAATAAAAATTGGTAAAAAAGATTTTTTAAAATCGTTTATTTCATCCTGATTTTTTGTTAATAATCTGGCAACAAACATAATAAGCGCAAGTTTAGCAAACTCGGAAGGCTGGAAAGTTACTCCAAGCACTTCATACCATCGTGCAGCAGTATTAATTATTGCTCCAACAAGAAACAGCAAGGCTAAAGCAGGCAAGGTTAAAAAATAGAGAATGGCAGACAGCTTATAAAATTTATTATAGTCAATTAAATGGGTAAAATACACAAGCAACAATCCAATAATTAGGATAATGATCTGTTTAAGCAGATAATATTCTGTATTCCCATGCCTTAAGCGAAAAGCAAGCGTGCCCGTCGAGCTATAAACCGCCAGAACGGAAAAAACGGACAAAAGCAGAACTATTGCCCAAATCACCCTATCACCTTTGATGCTTTTTAATAATTTTATCATAATAAATTGTAAATGTTATTTTTATAACATTTGCACTGCTGTTTTAAATTGATTACCACGATCTTTATAATTTTCAAACAAATCGAAACTTGCACAAGCCGGAGATAATAAAACGACGTCGTCCGGCACACCTAAATGATAGGCCATATTTACTGCTTCTTTTATATCCTGTGTTTCCTCTATGGTTGGAACCAAATCTGCAAAAGCACTATAAAGCTTCTTATTATCAATGCCAAGACAAATTATTGCTTTCACTTTCGCTTTAACCAGATTTTTTAAAAGCGAGTAGTCATTGCCTTTATCCAGGCCGCCTACGATCCAAATAACTGGTTTCTGCATACTTTCAAGTGCATACCAGGTTGAATTTACATTAGTGGCTTTTGAATCATTGATAAATTCAATACCATGAATATTTGCCACCCTTTCCAACCGGTGTTCAATATTCTGAAAATCCGACAAACACTGTTTTATGGTTTCTTTTCTGATTTCCAATAACCGACTGGCTATTCCGGCGGCCATGGAATTGTAAGCATTATGTTTGCCCTGAAGTGCTAACTCGTCTAATCTCATACTCGTTATATTTTCTTTGATATTGATTATTAATTCTTTTTCTTTTATATATGCTCCTTCTCCAATAAATGATTTTTGAATTGAAAAAGGGTAAAGTTTTGATTGAACATTCCGTTTTGCCAATTCCGTTACAATTACCTCATCATCAAAACAGTATATTAGCGCATCTGCCGTTGTTTGATTTTGAACTATCCTGAATTTCGAATCGGCATAATTCATAAAATTATTGTCGTATCTATCCAAATGATCGGGAGTAATATTCATTAAAACCGCGATGTCCGCTTTAAAACTGTACATTCCATCCAACTGAAAACTACTTATTTCCAAAACATAGTAATCAAAGTCATTTTCAGCCACCTGCAATGCAAAACTATTCCCAACATTACCAGCCAGACCAACCTTATATCCTGCTTTTTTTAAAATATGATAAGTAAGCAGGGTAGTTGTGGTCTTGCCATTGCTACCTGTAATGCAGATTTTTTTTGCCTGGGTATACCTGGCAGCAAATTCAATTTCAGATATTACCGGTATTCCTTTCTTCCTGATTTCCTGAATAACAGCCGAATTATCCGGAATGCCCGGACTTTTGATCACCTCATCTGCATCTAAAATCAAATTGTTGGAATGTCTTCCTTCTTCAAATTTAATATCATGCTGTAAAAGAACGTTTTTATACTCTTGCTTGATTTGTCCGTTATCCGAAACAAATACATTAAAATTATTTTTCTTAGCCAAAACAGCAGCTCCAACCCCACTTTCACCCGCTCCCAAGATTGCAATCTGCATTTTTATTTATCTGATTTTTAACGTTATAATAGTCATTATAGCTAAAACAATACCTATGATATAAAACCTTAAAACAATCTTAGGTTCAGCATATCCCGACAATTGATAATGATGATGCAATGGGGCCATTTTAAAAATTCTTCTGCCTTCGCCATATTTCCGTTTCGTCCGTTTAAAATAAGCTACCTGCATTACAACAGATAAATTTTCAATAAAAAATATTCCACATAAAATAGGTATTAACAACTCTTTACGAATCATTATGGCAAACACGGCAATTACGCCACCAATGGACAAACTACCTGTATCGCCCATAAAAACCTGGGCGGGATAGGTATTGTACCACAAAAAACCAACACAGGCTCCCACAAAAGCGCTGATATAAATAGCTAATTCGCCCGTATTTGGTATATACATTATATTCAAATAGTTAGCAAAGAAAATATTGCCGGAAACATAAGCCAATATTCCCAGCGTGGTTCCGGCAATGGCTGATGTACCTGTCGCCAGACCATCCATTCCATCGGTCAGATTTACTCCGTTGGACACCGCGGTAATTATTAGAATGACTACGGGAATAAAAATAAGGTAAGCCCATTTTTCATAGTCTTTCCCTAAAAAAGCCAATAAAACCGCATAATCAAACTCATGATTTTTCACAAAAGGAATGGTTGTTTTGGTAGATTTTATGGCCTGTTTGGAAAACAAGCCGGGGGCTTCTTTCACATTTTCAATATTCAGCGCTTTGGAGGTTTTTACATATGCCTGATCTTTTATCTTTTCGCGAATAACCACACTATCATTAAAATACAACATCGAGCCGACAATCAAACCTAATCCAACCTGTCCCAGAATTTTAAATTTGCCGGCCAAACCTTTTTTATCTTTTTTGAATACTTTAATATAATCGTCGATAAAGCCAATAATTCCGAGCCAAACAGTAGAAATAATGATGATTAAGACGTAAATATTATTCAGTTTGGCAAACAATAAGGTAGGTATAAGTATCGCACCAAGAATAATTAGTCCACCCATGGTAGGTGTGCCTTTTTTTTCTTTTTCACCTTCAAGCCCCAAATCCCTTACCACTTCGCCTATTTGTTTCTTATGCAAATAATTGATTAGTCGTTTACCAAATAATAATGAAATGATGAGCGATGTAATTACCGCCAGAGATGCTCGAAAAGAAATATAATGAAACAATCCGGCTCCGGGGAAGTCGAATGCTTTATCTAAATAATCGAATAAGTAGTAAAACATTTGGTAATTTTTTTAATTAATAAAAAATTCGTTCATTAATCATTTGTTTAATAATATTTCTCTAAGTATTTCCTTATCATCAAAATGATGTTTTTCTCCTTTAATATCCTGATATTTTTCATGCCCCTTTCCGGCTACCAGAATGATATCCTTTGGTTTTGCCAAAGCACAGGCTGTTTTAATTGCTTCACGGCGATCAACAATGGAAAGCACTTTTCGTGAAAACTGAGGCTCAATTCCCTTTTTCATTTCATTGATGATGGCTTCCGGTTCTTCCGACCGGGGATTGTCTGAAGTTATAATTATCCTATCGCTTAATTTACATGCAATTGCAGCCATTATGGGTCGTTTGCTATGATCGCGGTCGCCGCCACAACCAACCACCGTTATCAGTTGTTCGTTGCCAGAACGAATGTCGCCAATAGTAGTAAGTACATTTTTAAGGGCATCCGGCGTATGTGCATAATCCACTATAGCAATAATTCCATCCGAAGAAATAAAGTAGTCGAACCTTCCTTCGGCTGATTCCAGATTGCTCAAAATTGTTAAAACCTTTGTTTTATCTTCGCCAAGCAAAACCGCTGTTGAATAAACCGCTAAAAGATTATATGCATTAAACTCGCCTACTAATCGCGACCAGACTTCTTCACCATCAATATTCAATTGAAGCCCAACAAACTGATTTTCTATTATTTTACACTTAAAATCGGCTAAGTTTTTTAAGGCATACGTCTTTTTTTCAGCTTTTGTATTTTGAAGCATTATCAGCCCATTTTTATCATCAAGATTTGTCAACGCAAATGCCTGCGATGACAGCCCATCAAAAAATGCTTTTTTAGCCTTGATGTATTCATCGAACGTCTTATGAAAATCCAAATGATCGAGAGTTATATTTGAAAATACACCTCCAGCAAATTCAAGACCGGCTATTCGATTTTGAACAATGGCATGCGAGCTAACTTCAATAAAACAATGAGTAGCACCCTGATCACACATTTTTCTTAGCATCAAATTTAATTCTATGGCATCAGGCGTAGTATGTGTGGCAGCTATTTCTTCGTCGTCTATCATATTTTTAACGGTGGAAAGCATCCCAACATGATAGCCTAACTGGCGGAAAAGATTGAATAACAAGGTAACAAAAGTCGTTTTCCCGTTAGTTCCGGTTATTCCTATTAATTTTAATTTTGAGGAAGGATTATCATAAAAATTTGACGCTATCACTCCAAGAGCATGGCTGCTGTTAATGACTTTAACATAGGTAATATCGGCAACTTTTTCTGTTGGAATATCCTCACATACAATAGCTATTGCCCCATTACGAATAGCCTGATCAATAAACAAATGACCATCGGACGTAGTTCCTTTTACGGCTACAAAAAGGCTTCCGGAATTTACCTGACGGGAATCAAAACATACAGATTGAATTTCAACATCAGTTGATCCAATCAATACCTTAATTCCGGTTTTATATAATATTTCGTTTAATTTTTTCAATGATTTATTTTTATGTTCCTAAATCTAAAGTAATTACATTACCTTTTTCAATTCTGCTTCCAGCTACTACCGATTGGTTTTTAACCACCCCCCGTCCTTTAATTTTCACCTTTAAACCAAGATTTTCAAGGAGATATAAGGCATCTTTAATTCCCATACCCGTAACGTCAGGAACAATACCTTTGGTTATCCGCTTATCAGTCAGGGTAATAAAGTTGCGGTTGCTTGACGCTGATGCCCAAACAGATAATGCTGGTTCTTTAATAATTTTATAGCCAATGGTTTTATAAATGGTTTCCAAATCCTGGCTTTTGCCAGCAGATGCAGGAGGAAAATAATTGCCAGATAATGTTTTAGTAGTGGTTTGCTGAATTTTAATATTGCTTGCATATACCCTGTCGGCAATTTCTTTGAATACCGGAGCTGAAATAGAAGCGCCATAATATCTACCTTTTTTAGGGTTACTAATAACAACTATACAAGTATATTTGGGGTCATCAGCAGGAAAATAGCCCACAAACGAAGCATTATATGCATCTACTTCATAATTTTTGCCAGCACTATTGAAAATTTTCGCTGTTCCAGTCTTTCCGGCTATTTTATATATTGAATTTTTTAAATTTTTCGCTGTCCCTTTCGTAACGACTCCTTCCATTAATCTTCTTACTTTTTTAAGAGTAGACGGAGAACAGATTGCTGGATTTAAAACTGTAGGTAAAAATATTTTTTCGGTTTTACCTGAAGCTTCTATTTCTTTTACAAACATTGGTTTTACCATAACTCCATTATTTGCAACGGCATTATACATCGTCAATACCTGAAGTGGAGTCATTTCAACTCCATAACCGTAGGCCATTCTGTCAAGATTGTTCTTCACCTCTACAAAGTGAGGGCTGGGTTCTCCGCTTATTTCAATTCCAAGAGGTTTATCAATCCTCATTTTGCTTAGTTGCTGGCTAAATTTTTGACGATTGGATCCAAAAGCTTTATAAACAATGTCGGCTATTCCAACGTTGGAGGAAAGCTCAAAAGCACGAGCCACCGAAACATTTCCATAACCGCTTTCATGAGAATCCACAACCGGAGATTTACCATCAAAAGATTTTATTCCAGTATTTACTATTGTATTGGTATCAAACCTCCCATCCTCTAAAACAGCAATTACAGAAGCTAGTTTAAAGGTTGATCCCGGATCGGCTCTTCCACCAATAGCATAATTAAACTTGTCGGTATAGCTACCATCATTATTCTTGCTAAGATTGGCAATAGCTTTAATATAACCTGTTTGCACTTCCATAAGGATAGCACATCCCCAATCAGCCTGATTGGTATCCAAGCATGCTAATAATGCATTTTGAGCAACATCCTGAAAATTAATATTAATAGTAGTAATAATATCTTTACCATTTTGAGCTTCAATTTGGTTGGTTCCATTTACAGGACGATATGAAGCATCTGCCATACGTTCCACCAGACGTTTGCCGTTTTCACCACTTAAAATTTTGCTGTAAGCTCCTTCAAGTCCCACATCGTTGTTAACGCCATCTTTATCCCATCCAATAGTTCTGTAAGCAAGTGTTTTAAATGGATAATCACGCATAGTGTTTTGATATACAATAAGTCCTCCCACATTTTTATTCCATCCAAAAATTGGGAAACTTTTGATCCGCTTTAGTTGTGAATAATTAATTTTTCTCTTAATCAATACATTACGTTTGCCATTTTTTCGGGCTTGCTTTAATTCATTTTTATACCATTTGGCAGGTTTTTCGGGAAATACCAAGGATAAACTATCGGCCAAAGCAGCAATATGATTCTTAAAGATACTATCCTGTTTTATTACCTGAGAATCCCAATACAAATCGAATACGGGAATGGAGGTAGCTATAAACGTTCCATCGTCGGAACAAATATTGCCTCTAACAGCAAAAATCGTATCGTAGTGTATGGTTTGTTTTTGTGCAATTTCTTTCCATTTTTTTCCTTCATAGAATTGAATTTTAATTACTTGTGACAAAATAACAATCCCAAAAATGAACAAGGTAACATAAACCAAATACATTCTTTTTAATATTTGCTGTTTTCTTTCGTCCATTTTGGGTCAATTCTTTAATTATTTCTTTAAAAAGAAATGCTATCTTTCGTTTCCAACACAATTTTGTAAGGTGGAACGGTAGCTTCTTTCAATCCGGAAGTCTTGATTTTTTTTACAACTTCCGACTGTCGGCTCAAGTACATTAATTTTGATTGAGCCGAAATTTGTTCATAATTAAGTTCACTAATTTCTTTTTTAAGGTTACTGATAGCAATAGCCTTTTTCTGAGCCTGGAAAGTATTAGCTATATAAATGATTGCCAGTAAAAAAACATAAAGAAAAAAAGGCAAAAGCTTAACCAAATTTTTTTTAGTTAAAATGGTTCCATCCAATATACTATGAATTACTCTTTGGAAGGAAATGACTCTGACCGAAAACTTAGTCTTAGTCTTTGTCTTTTTCTTTACCTGTTTTTTCGGTTCCGTAACCTCCGGAATTTGTTTCTCTTTTAATATATTTGACGATGCCATTTGCTAATATTTTTCAGCTATCCTTAATTTTGAACTCCTTGCCCGGTTATTTTCATTAAGTTCATCCTGAGATGCAACAATGGGTTTCCGGTTAATTAATCTAAAAGGCGTCATTGGATTTCCAAAAAAATCCTTTTTAACTACCCCTTCAAAATTTCCTGCTTTAAAAAAATTCTTTACCAAACGATCCTCCAACGAATGGTATGACATTACGACCAATCGCCCGCCGGGTTTTAGTACTTCGCCCGCCTGAATCAATAAATCTTTTAATGCATCCATTTCACTGTTGACTTCTATTCTCAATGCCTGAAAAACCTGAGCCAGATACTTGTTTTCAGTACGTTTATCAATACAAGTCGCCATAGCTTCCTTTAAGGTAGCGGTAGAATTTATTTCCTTTTCATTTCTAAAATGTATGATAGTGTTGGCTAATTTTGATGCATTCCGCACTTCACCATATTGGCTAAAAAGTAATTTAAGTTGATTTTCAGTGTACTTATTTACAACATACCTGGCTGTAAGCTTTTTACGTTTATCCATTCGCAAATCTAGTTCACCGTCGAATCGTGTTGAAAATCCCCTTTCGGGTGAATCAATCTGATGCGACGAAACTCCCAAATCTGCAATAATCCCATCTACTGGCAAAGCATTATATAATCTTAAAAAGTTTTTTAAATATCTGAAATTCTGATTTAACAAAAGAAACCGATCATCTTCAATCCGGTTTGGGATTGCCTCTTCATCCTGGTCAAAAGCAATCAAACGGCCAGTGGTAATATTCTTTAGGATTTCCTGGGAATGTCCTCCGCCGCCAAAGGTTACATCCACATAAATTCCCTTTGGATTAATATTTAATCCATCAATACATTCCTTTAACATAACCGGGCAATGGTAATCCATGATAATCACTTGTTAAATGAACCTCCCATGATTTCTTCTACCGATTTTTCAAATTCTACCGGATCGTAATTAACTACCTGTTCATAAGCATCTTTATCCCAAATTTCAATTTTATCCAAAGCAGCTGCCACCACAATATTTTTCTTTATCCCCGAATATTCAAGCAAATCCTTTGGAATTAACAATCTTCCTGCCGGGTCAAGTTCTACAGTTTTTGCACCAGCCATCAGTATTCTGATAAAATCATCCGTTTTGGTGGTAAAACGGTTAATCTGCACTAATTTTTCATATTGTACCTTCCACTCACACATAGGATAAAGCTCAATAAAACGATGAAAAACACTACGCTTCATTGTAAATCCATCATTCAGAACATCAGACAGTTGTTTACGAAATGCGGCAGGAAACGGCAACCTTCCTTTGGCATCAATTTTACACTCGTAAACGCCGATTAGATTGAACATGTGTGTTTTTTTAGAATTAGGTTTTAAGGTGTAAATGTAGTACAAATTTTCCTACTTTCTCCTACTTTTTACCACTTTTATTAAAAATAAGCGTTTTTTTTAATAACTTTTAAATTCGGAAAGTTTTTTTCGTTGATTTTATGATATTTAGTAATTTCGATGTTCATAACTTTTTTAAAAAAATCGAATGAACCAATGTTGCGATTTTTTTAAACTGGCAATATTTGTTTGATATTTCTCGTTAAATTTGTTGTGCTAAAAGATATTAATACACAGAAGATGGAATTTACCGATAATCAACCTCAAGTCAATTATACCTCTGTTCCGTTAATAAATCTCGAAAATGTTATCAGGAGTAAAAATCCACGTCTGTTAAAATTTTTGCCCAATTTTATTCTTGAATATGTCAGGAAAATAATACATGAATCCGATTTAAACGCAGCACTTCAGTTGTATCATGACAAGCAGGGAATTGATTTTATAAATTCGATTTTAACAGAATTTAAGGTCATCGTTCAACATGAAGGAATCGAAAATTTACTGTTAAGCAAACGTCATATTATAGCATCCAACCATCCTTTGGGTGGACTGGATGGATTGGCTTTGATGGGCGTAGCAGGCAGCGTACGTAGTGATATTATTTTCCCTGTAAACGATTTGTTGTTAAACCTGCCTAATTTACGAAATTTATTTATCCCCATTAATAAACATGGCACAAACAATCAGAATATCAAAATCTGGGAGGATACTTTTGCTTCCGATTGTTCGCTGCTATACTTTCCAGCCGGCTTGTGCTCACGTAAAATAAACCATGAAATTATTGATCTCGAATGGAAAAAAACGTTTGTTTCCAAGGCTAGGCAATATCAGCGAGATGTAATACCAACGTTTATATCAGGAAAAAATTCAAACTTTTTTTACCGATTAGCTAATCTCAGAAAATGGCTTGGAATAAAGAGTAATTTTGAAATGCTTTATCTTGTTGATGAAATGTACAAACAGAGAGACAAGGTTATAAAGATTCATTTTGGTAAACCTATTGATTATAAAATATTTGATAAACGCTTTTCGGATAAACAATGGGCAGAACAGGTCAAAAAATATGTTTACACCATTGGCAAAGGCGAAGAAACTGATTTTAATACATTTTTAAATAATAATTGATTTTTTTAGAAATATGGAAACGATAATTCCTTCCGTAGAAAAACCATTACTGGTAGCTGAACTTACCTCGGATAAGTTTTTACGGAAAACTAATAATGGCAATAACGAAATTTATATAATCAACCACCATAATGCTCCAAATGTTATGGAAGAAATCGGGCGGCTTCGTGAAATAACATTCAGGGAAGCCGGAGGTGGTACCGGCAAGGCAACTGATATTGATGAATTTGACACATCTGAAAAACCATACCAACAATTAATAGTGTGGGATCCTAAAAATCTGGAAATTGTAGGTGGATACCGCTATATCCATTGTAAAGATATTCCTTTTGACGAAAATGGCCAGCCTTGGCTTGCAACAAGCGAACTTTTTCATTTCACAAAGAATTTTATTAAAAATTATTTACCCTACATGATTGAGTTGGGACGTTCCTTCGTTCAGCCCATATATCAGCCAATGAATAATCTACGGAAAGGTATGTATTCACTGGATAATATTTGGGACGGATTAGGTGCTTTAACCATTGATAATCCCGATGCAAAATTCTTTTTTGGAAAAATTACCATGTATCCGAAGTACAACATCGTTGCAAGAGATATGATTCTGTTCTTTCTGGATAAATATTTTTATGATACCGATCAGCTTGTTTATCCTTTAGAACCAATAACCATTAAAACAGATAGAAAACTACTCGAGAGTACATTCTCAGGAAGTAATTATGAAGAAAATTTTAAAATTTTACTTCGCACTGTTAGAATGTATGATGAAACAATACCTCCTTTGGTAAATGCCTACATGAATTTATCTTCATCGATGAAAGTATTTGGCACTGCAATCAATCACGGGTTTGGGCAAGTGGAAGAAACCGGAATTATTATTAATATTGCGGATATCTATCCGTCGAAAAAAGAGAGGCATGTTAATTCGTATGTAAAAAATAAACCCATTCAATGATAATTCATTCCGCCCTTTATCTCATCAGTAGCCCTGAAGTATTCGCTTGTCCAAAGCCTGATTTACCTGAATATGCCTTCATCGGACGGTCAAACGTAGGCAAATCTTCGCTGATTAATATGATTACCAATAATAAAGGATTAGCCAAAACATCAAGCACTCCTGGGAAAACACAATTAATCAATCATTTTATTATTAACAATGAATGGTATTTAGCTGATTTACCAGGATATGGTTTCGCAAAAACAGCGAAAACCAACCGCGATAAATGGGAGAAAATGATAAAAGATTATCTATTAAAACGCCCCAATCTTTTATCAACATTTGTATTGATTGACTCACGAATAGAACCTCAACAAATGGATATTGATTTCATTGAGTGGTTGGGACTGCAAAAATTACCATTTGTTCTTGTCTTTACAAAAAAAGATAAGCTCTCACGTGGAGAGCTTACTCATAATCTTGATGTTTACAAAAAGCGTTTGTTACAAAACTGGGAAACGCTACCTATTACTTTTACAGTTTCAGCAAAACAAACCGAGGATAAAACTGAACTTCTTCAATTTATTGAAGAAACCAATAAATTGTTTAAAATTTAGACAAATTCTACCAGCAATTGTTTAAACGTAATAAGGTCGCCTGTTTTTACATACACATTTTTAATCACTCCATCCATCGGAGACATTATTTGATTCGTCATTTTCATTGCATCCATATGCAATAAAACACTTCCTTTTTTAATCTTACTACCTTCGGTTACCATAATTTTTTTAACGGTGCCCGGTATGAATGAATAAACCTTCTTGGGATCGGGTTTAACATAGGGTTTACGGTTAAGATATTTTTTGGTAAGTTTTGTTTTATACTTATCATATTCAACACAAAGAGTCGTCTTTATGTTGTCATCTGTTAATTCATTATTTTTTATTTCTTCCATAATTAATTAAGAATTAAAATGGTGGAATACCATGTTTTTTAATTGGACGAATTTCGGATTTATCTGCAGAAATTTCAATAGCATGAATGAGCATATTGCGGGTTTCATGAGGTTCAATAACCGCATCAACATAACCATAAGCAGCTGCAATATAAGGATTTGAAAATTTTTCTTTGTATTCCTTAATTTTCTGTTTTCTCATTTCTTCAGGATTTTCTGCATTTTTAATTTCATTTCTGAAAATAATATTTGCAGCGCCTTCGGGACCCATCACCGCAATTTCTGCAGTTGGCCAGGCAAAAACAAAATCTGCTTTCAAGTGATGAGAACACATAGCGATATAACCTCCACCGTATGCCTTGCGCAGGATAACGGTAATTTTAGGAACGGTAGCTTCGGAATATGCATATAAAACTTTGGCTCCATGCCGGATAACGCCTGCATGCTCCTGATCAACTCCTGGGAGGTAACCGGGAAGGTCAACAAATGTAATTAACGGAATATTAAAGGCATCGCAAAAACGGATGAAACGCGCTGCTTTGTCCGAAGAGTCAACATCCAGAACACCGGCTAAAATTAATGGTTGATTAGCCACAAATCCAACGGTTTGTCCCGATAAGCGACCAAAACCGACAACAATATTTTCGGCGAACATCGCTTGAACTTCAAAAAACTCTGAATCATCAGCTATGGCTTTGATCACTTTACGAACATCGTAAGGTAAACGTGGGTTTGTTGGAAAGATTTCTTCTATTTTATACGTACGGGTTTTGGGTGGTTTTTTCGGAAAACGGTCTGCCTTTTTGGTATTATTCCAAGGTATATAACTAAACAATTGTTTAATCTGTGAAAAACATTCATTTTCACTTTCGGCAAAGAAATGAGCATTCCCGGTAATTTCGGCTTGTACCCGGGCACCGCCCAGCTCTTCCATAGAAATTTCCTCACCCAACACTGTTTTAATAACTTCGGGCCCGGTAATAAACATTTTTGAAATGTTGTCTACAACAAACACAAAGTCGGTTAACGCAGGAGAATACACGGCTCCACCGGCACAAGGTCCCAGAATAACTGATATTTGCGGGATGACTCCGGATGCCTGTGTATTTCGATAAAAAATTTCGCCATATCCGGCAAGGGAATTTACCCCTTCCTGTATACGAGCGCCTCCGGAATCATTGATTCCTATCAGAGGAATTTTTAATTTCATGGCATGATCCATGATTTTTGTGATTTTTTTGGCATGCATCCATCCTAAAGAGCCTCCTGCAACAGTAAAGTCTTGTGCATAAATGCAAACCGGGAATCCGTTAATATTTCCGGTTCCTGTGATTACTCCATCGCCGGGTAAATACTTGTCGCCCATGTTAAAATCTTTGCCTGCATGTTCGGCAAAAAGGTCGTATTCATGAAATGATTTGGGATCAAGGAGGGCTATAATTCGTTCACGGGCAGTCATTTTTCCCGTTGCTTTTTGTTTTTCTATGGCTTTTTCACCGCCACCTTGCAAAGCTTCGCGCATCCTCCTCTTAAGATCAGAAGATTTTTTTGTTAATGACATATTTTAAATTTTTCAGAAATAATTGAATTTCAATATAGTAATGGATAAAAAAATTCCATAAGATTACAAAGGTATACAAATATAATTAAAATCTAAAAAAAATTTACTTTTACAAAAAGAAAAATCGTGTTATGAATATTGAAGAACTTCGAAATTATTGTATAACAAAAAGATGTGTTGAAGAGTGTTTTCCCTTCGATGAAACAACCCTTGTTTTTAAAGTAATGAATAAAATGTTTGCCCTCGTCGATTTAGATAATTCTGAATTAAGCATCAATCTGAAAGCCGAACCAGGAAAAGCCATCGAAATGCGGGAACATTTTTCAAGCGTTCTGCCGGGTTACCACATGAACAAAAAGCACTGGAATACAATACTTATTGATGGTAGTATTCCCGACAACACAATATATCAATGGATAGATGATTCCTACCGGCTTATCGTTGATAATCTTCCCAAAAAAATTAAAGAGGATTTCCTGAAAATTATTTCCTGATAAAATGTGCCATATCCGCCGGTAATTCGATAGATATTTCGACTATTCCTGCATGTTTCCCATCCAAATACCAGGGAGACTGATGAACCAGTTTTTTAATTCCGTTTTTTTCAATCGTATAGGTATTTGTTTGCTCTTTTTCAATAAGCTCGGCAAGTTTTTTTTGTGATGCCTCTGAATGACAATCATACAGGCTTTGACCGACGAGGCCAGTACCGCCATATTTTTCAAATGTCTTTCCGGCTTTTTGATTCATAAACAAAATTTTACCGTTTTTATCGGCAACGGTTACTGCCGAGGGAAATTCATTTACCCATTTGTCGCTATTTTCCATTTTTAATTTATTTATCTGAATGCTACCACGGTAATGCCATGTCCGCCGTTTTCAATTTTTTCGTCTCTAAATTGTTTTACTTCCTTGATCCCGGCAAGATACTGGCGAATAATCTGGCGCAGAATGCCATTACCTTTTCCATGTAATATACTCACTTCTTTCACATTAAGCAAGATAGCTTCATCAATATAATGGCCAACAAGTTGCAACGCTTCTTCGGCTCGCTTTCCGCGAACATCAATTGAAAGCCGGAAACTTGCCATTTTGTCGCTCAATTCATTGATTACACTATTATAGGCTCTTTTTACTTTTTTATTGCCTTTCCCCAATACCTTTTCGTCCACTTTTTCGAGCCGCGAAAGCGGAGTTTTTATCCTGAAACTATCGAAGGCTACCAGCGCCTCATCGTTCATAATTTCAACAACTTCACCAATAACATTTTGCTCAATAAGCCGGACTGTATCTCCTTTTTGAAGAATGACATCCGGCGTTTCTCCTGTTTCCGTTGCCGGAGTTTTTTCTTCGGTGGCTTTTTGCGAAAGCATCATTGATTTAGTTGCCGCTTCCGGTTCTTCGGTTGCTATCTGCTTTGCACCTGTTTCCGGTTCAGTAATTTCGGTGGCAAATTTTTTGATCTCGTTTCGTATTTCTTTTACAACCTGCTTATCAGCATTGCTTTCTTTGATTTCTTTAATTGCCTTTTCAATCAGTTTGTTGGTATCGGAAACCAATTGTTTGGCTTCCTGTTTTGCATTACTGATAATTTCCCGCTTTTTCAGTTCCAAATCCGAATAAAGTTTCGAATATTTTGCAACTATTTCAGTCAGAAATTTATCGGCAGAATTTAATTCATTCTTCTGTTTTTGCAAAGCTTCCTTTTCCGTTTCCAGTTCCTGCAATTTCTGATCAAAATCCAACTGTGTTTTACCGGTTTTGTGAGATGCCTGCCTCAGAATATTCTCCGGAAAACCTATATTCCGGGCTATTTCAAAAGCAAAAGAACTTCCGGGCATACCAATTTTAAGTTTATATAAAGGTTGCATCTTTCGTGTATCAAAAAGCATGGCTGCGTTGACGATGCCATTGGCTTTTCCGGAAAGCAGCTTAAGATTAGCATAGTGGGTAGTAACTACGCCATAGGCTTTTTTCTTATTGAGCGATTCGAGAACCGATTCGGCAATGGCGCCGCCAAGCTGGGGCTCGGTACCCGACCCAAATTCATCGATCAGAAACATTGTTCTGGAATCGGCTCCTTCCAGCAAATGTTTCATACTGTGCAGATGAGAGCTGTAGGTGCTCAGATCGTTTTCCAGCGACTGTTCGTCGCCGATATCAATAAATATATTATCGAAGATTCCGGTTTCCGAATTTTCGTTCACAGGAATCAGCAATCCGCATTGAAGCATGTACTGAAGCAGCCCTACTGTTTTCAGGCAAACCGATTTACCGCCGGCATTAGGACCGCTAATGATCAGAATTCGCTGTTGCTGATTAATGGAAATGGAAAGTGGAATCACTTGTTTATTTTGCTGACGGTGCGAAAGAAACAGTAAAGGATGCGTTGCATTTTGCCATTCGATCAAGGGTTTATTTTCGAATATGGGTTTCACCGCATTAATTTCGAGGGCAAACTTAGCTTTGGCGCGGATAAAATCTATCAAGCCCAAAAAACGGTAGGCATAAGCCAAATCGCTAAGCTTAGGGCGAAGGAAATCCGTAAACAGGGTAAGGATTTTTATTATTTCGCGTTTTTCGGCATTTTCGAGTTCCCTGATTTCATTATTAATTTCGAAAATTTCGGCCGGTTCAATAAAAACGGTTTGTCCGGTAGCCGAAGAATCATGTACAAAGCCCTTGATTTTTCGTTTATATGCCGCCGGAACAGGAATAACCAACCTGCCGTTACGTACAGCAATTTCAATATCGCTGTTTACCCAGCCTTCTTTTTTGGCAGATGCTAACGACTGTCTTAATTTTTTGTCCACCGACGATTGTTTGCTTATTTTTTCATTCCTGATCTTAAGCAAAGCGGCGGAAGCATTGTTCAGGATTTCTCCTTTTTCGTCAATAATTTTTTCGATTTGCTGAATAATGGATTTATCAACAAAAACATTAGCCGAAAGTTGTTTCAGGGCAGGGTACTGATCATCGGTTTTGGTATTGAAGAAGTGAAGGATTTCGGTAATGGCATAAAGAGATAGCCTTAGATCAACCAAAGCGCTTTGTTCGATAAACGTACCCTCTGTATGAATGCGCAAAAGCTCGTCGGAAAGGTCGAAATAATCGTTGGAAGGAAAGTACGTTTCGTTAAGTATAATCTGACGCAGTTCCTCGGTTTGATTCAGGAAACTACTTATCAATTCAAAATCGGAAGAAAACTGGATTTTATCGACCAAACGCTGCCCAAGCGTACTAAGGCAATTATCTTTTAATATCCGGCGAACGGAATCAAATCCTGTCTTCTGCTCATAATTTTTTGGAAAAATCATATAAAGAGATTGATTGGCAAAGATAAAAAAAGAGGTTGCCCCACCTAATGAGACAACCTCAATTTTTAATCGTTATTTTATTAAATTTCCGTAAACCGGAAAATTATCCGTTCAACGATCATTTTACTTATTTCTTAACGAATTTTATTGTTTTGATGATTCCAGATTTTCCGTTGATGTTCATAAAATATACACCAGGATTAAAATCAGAAACATCAATGCAAACTTTGGAACCTTCCGGATTATTGAGGGTAGCCATTTTGCTTCCAACAATATTATAAACGGCAATGGACTGAACATCTTTAAGGTTGTTCACATATAAATAATTGGTAGCCGGAGAAGGATACACCTGAATACCGGATAATGGCTTGGGATCATTTATGCCTGTAACCTGATCGTTATACCAGCAGTTATATACATTATTTTCTGCAAGCACCTTGTACGCACGGTTAGGACCTCCGTTAGGAAATTCGCAGGTGGAATTATCCCACGAACCATTGATGCGGAACTTAAAATTAATGGAATCACCGGCAGAAAGGGCATTAATAGTAGCTGAATAAATACTGTCGTTGGCATCCGGTGTTAAGGTATAACCAATGCCGTTTCCTCCATCATTAAAATTACCGGCTATATCAACAAAATCATTTGCGGGATTAAAAAGACTCAATCCGGTTTTCCAATACGACATATTAACATTAAAAGTAACAGGAACTACCGGTATACTGGCAGGAAGCGAATCGTTAGTTACGACAATATCATCGAAAAACATCACGATGTCATCGGTCAGATTGACAGGATCGATAAAATCAGGCATAAATTCTATCTGATAATAAGAAGCTGCAGTATTTCTGAAATCGAAAACAATATCTTCCCAGCCGTTAACTACCGTTTGCGGATACTTAGAAGTAACGCATATATCGTCCCCTGTCCCTGACTGAAGTTTAAACTGGAGCGGACTGATACGGGGTTTGAATACTTTAATGTGTACAAATTTATTGTTAGTCAGGTCGACTCCATTGTCAAAATCAGCAACAAATCCTGCACCTGGTAAACCATCGGCGGCGCGGATAAACTTTACTACTTTCGCACTGGGATTATTTCCCGAAACGAGCGGATTGTTGATAACTGCAAAATTAGTGCTGAGCGTATCAAGATGACCGTTATCTACGCTATTCATATTCAATAAGTCCGATTCAAAACCGGCAATAAGCTGTGGAGGATGGCAGGAAATAAACTTTGCTATATAGCAAACCGAATCGTTAACATTGTCAACATTAAAAAAAGTATATCGTATAAGGGCTGTTCCTAACTTTCCACTGGGGAAAAATTCGCCCGAAAATAATTTAAATGTACTGTCGGGACCAATGGCCTGAGAATGCAGCGAAACATACGTATCAGGACTGTAGCACATATCCCAGCAGAAAGCGTTGGTAGTACCATCGACGGTTTGTAGAATCTGTTTTTTTGCTTTAACATTCAACGTTCCAGTTGAAGTATTGGTAACCCAGATCGTGGATAGAATACTGAAATCGTCGGGCAAACCGCTTACCGTTTTTATTGTATTATTTGCTACGGCTCCGTCGGCATCCGAAAGAGTAAGATGCTGGGCAAAAATGAGTGTCGAGAATAGGGTAATTGCTGAGAATAAGAGTACAAATTTTTTCATAAATATAAATTTAATAATACGGATGATTATGCAATAATCGTGCAAAAGTTTACACTGCGGCAAAAGTAAAAAAAATTATTACCACAACGGCAATAAATTTCTTCGATATCAACAAAGATTTTTGATTAATAGTCGAAAAAATAACCGCCACAGAAAACAATCCGGCGGAAGAAGCGAATTTTATTTTACCAGCTTACCATCTAACTCCGTCGCTTCGTTGGGGCTTATTTCAATACCCGGCTGGTACAATGTAAAGGCATCGCATGGCTAAGCAGGCAATTTAAAAATAGGCTATCGCTGTAAAAGTCAGAAATAATATTTTACAGTTAAAAAAAACATGGGAGCATCAAAAAAATTACCGCCGGAGCCTTGAAGATGACCATTACCGCTTAGAAATCCATTGTTGCCACTAAGAAGAGAGCCATTGCCGTTTCAAAGTTCACTATTGCCCGTTAGAAGATGGTTGTTGCCCGTTAGAAGCATATCGTTGCCGTTTCGAAGGTGGCCGTTGCCATTTAGAAGCACATTGTTGCCGTTTCGAAGCACATTGTTGCCGTTTCGAAGGTGGCTGTTGCCGGCAACAATCTCCTTCCCTTTAGGAATTACAGGCTTCCATAGGCATTTCTTCCGTTTTCCGAAACCTATCATGGGGCTTTATCAATAAAACCCTGGCATTTTCAATGATAATAATGTATTATTAAGCAGTTATTTGCAGCAATATTTCGCTAATTTTTTCCAGCGAAAGGATATAGTCAACTTTTGTGGCAGCAATGGCGGCGCGCGGCATGGTATCCACGGAAGCCCTGTCGGGATCCTGTACAATGGCAATGCCGCCAAATTGCTTAATGATGCTAAGTCCGCGGCTACCGTCGGTATTGGCTCCGGTAAGCACAATACCTATCACCCCCTTACCAAAGGCATAAGCCGCCGATTCGAACAACACATCAATAGAAGGACGGGCATAATTCACCTTTTCCTCCACCGAAAGCGAAAGCGTTTCGTCGTCCTCCACCAACAGGTGATAATTGGGTGGAGCAAGGTATACCGTTCCGTGGAAAATCTTTTCCTTTTCGTCGGCTTCCTTTACCCTGAGCTGGCATTGCGTATTGAGGTAATTAGCCAGGAAACTGTCGGATGTGGCGCTGAGATGCTGCACAATAAGAATAGGCAACGCAAAAGTCTTGGGCAATGCCGCCAACAAGATGCGCAGGGCATCCATCCCCCCAGCCGATGAACCGATGACAACAACCTTATGCTTCATCATAACCGGGTTGGGAGGGTAAAATATATTTTTTGCGGTAAATTTTCTGCGATTCGTCCACTACATTAAAGTATGGGAAAGTATCGGAAAACTGCAGGGTTTCCTTGCTGCCGAGGCATAAATATCCACCCGGGACCAGGCTGTTCAAAAAAAGGTTGTGGGTTTTATATTGTAATTCCCGGTCGAAATAAATAAGCACGTTGCGGCAAACAATAAGATTGGCTTCGGTAAAATCGCTGTCGGTAACCAGATTATGCTCGGCAAAAACAATATTCTTTTTCAAGGCATTGTTCATGATAACCGAGTTATAGCTCGAATTATAGTAATCGGAAAGGTCGCCTTTGCCTTTTGCTTTCTGATAATTGGACGAATATTCCCTGATATGTTCGGCGGGATAAATTCCTTCTTTTGCCGTTTGCAGCGCACGCCGGTTAAAGTCGGTAGCATAAATCTGGGCACGGTCGTACAATCCTTCTTCACTCAGCAGAATGGCCATGGAATAGACTTCTTCGCCCGTGGAGCAACCGGCATGCCATATCCTGAAAAAAGGCCATGTGCGTAAAGCAGGCAAAACTTCTTTCCGCAGGGCGATATAAAAATCGGGATCGCGAAACATTTCGGTAACGGTGATGGAAAGATCGTTGAGCAGATCCTGAATAAAACCTTCGTCGTGCAATACTTTGCCCTGCATCTCGGAAATAGAATCCAGCCCCGACAATCCTAAGCGATGGAGAATCCGACGCTTGATGTGGGCACGCGAATAATTGCGGAAATCATAACCAAACTTAGCCCGGATGGCTTCCACCAGCAAATTGATTTCAATATTGATGGATTCGTTCCGGGAATCCTGTTTTTTATCCATTAATATGCTGTAAAAATTTAACGATACAACCAAACCCTCAGCAGGCTGACGAGCTTAGTTGTTTCAAAAGGTTTGGTCATGTAGTCGTTGGCTCCGGCGGCAATGGCTTTTTCGCGGTCGTCCTTCATCGCTTTGGCGGTAAGGGCAATAATCGGAAGTTTATAGTTCTTAGCATCTTTCCGGATAAAACGCATGGCTTCATAGCCGTCCATTTCGGGCATCATAATATCCATCAGAACCAGGTCCACGTCAGGATTATCTTCCAGTTTTTTAATACCGTCCTTGCCATTTTTGCCAACAATAACTTTAATTCCTTTTGATTCGAGAACGCTGCTTATGGCAAAAACATTACGCATATCATCATCTACGATCAGGATTTTTTTGTCTTTAAACACGGCATCTTTGTCGTGTACCATCTGAAGCATTCTTCGTTTTTTCTCCGGCATATTTGCTTCCACGCGATGAAGGAAAAGGGTTGTCTCGGCAAGCAATCGCTCGGGCGAACGAACACCTTTGATAATGATACTATCGGCATGTTTTTGAAGAACTTCTTCCTGTTCGCGGGTGAGTTCTTGTCCGGTATAAACGATAATGGGTAAATCGATCAATGCTTCTTCTTTGCGGATTTGTTCCAGCAAATCGAAGCCCGACATATCTTTAAGCCCCAGGTCGAGAATAACGCAGTCGAAGTTACTATTTTTAAGAAGCGCCAATGCATCCTTTCCGTTTTCCACCGCCGTAGTTTCCACATCGCCGCTACCTACCAGTTCCACTATACTTTTTCGTATGATGGCTTCATCATCAATAACAAGAAGCCTTTTCACCGATTTGGAAATAATATCTTCAATTTTCTTGAAGGCCTTATTCAGTTTTTCGAGGCTGACAGGCTTGGTTAAATAGCCGATAGCGCCCATTTTCATGGCTTTCATGTTTTTGTCGCTGGCCGAAATGAAATGAACGGGGATATGGCGTGTTTCGGAATTGGCTTTCAGGGTTTCCATCACTTCCCAACCGTCAATACCAGGCAAGCCAATATCGAGAATGATCGCATTGGGTTTGTAGATGCTTGCATAGTGAAGTCCGGTTTCACCATCAGAAGCTACCAGGCATTTAAAATCTTTTTCGTGAGCCAGATCAAACAAAATTTTCGAAAAATTAGCATCATCCTCAATGATAAGCAATGTTTTATCGCCCTTACGGATGGTTGAACGGTCGTCCATAACAGACGTTTCGGCAACTACTATTTCTTCTTTTTGCACCGGTTGAACTTGTTCCTGAATATTAAATTCGTCTACCGGATAAAGATGTTTTTCGGATTTTTTAGCCGGAGGTTCTGGGCTATCCTTAGGCGGAGGTGTAAATTTTTCGGGAAGAATGAGGGTAAAAGTAGTTCCTTCGCCTTCCTTGCTTTCCACCTGAATTTCGCCGCCAAGCACATCGGCCAAGTTCTTAGAAATACTTAATCCCAGCCCCGTTCCTCCATACTTGCGGCTGGTTGTTCCGTCGGCTTGCTGGAAGGCTTCAAAAATAAGTTTCAGCTTATCGGAAGCAATGCCAATGCCGGTATCCGTTACGGTGAATGCAACCGAACTTTCCAGATTAAGATTTGGACGGGTAAGTTTTATCTGAGCGGAAGGCCGTGAAATTGCAAATTGAATACTACCCTTTTCGGTAAACTTCAAAGAATTTGATATCAGATTTTTAATGATTTGGAAAACCCGTTGCGGATCGGTAATAATGCCATCGGGTAACTCATTATGGATATCAATAATTAATTCCAGTCCTTTTTTTACGATAACCGGCTTAAAAGTACTTTCGATTTGCATTTTAAACTGGTCGAACGGAACTTTTTCAATATTTAATTCTAATTTTCCTGCTTCTACTTTCGATAAATCAAGTACTTCGTTAATTAAAGCAAGCAAATCGGAACCTGAAGAATTAATGGTATTGGCAAATTCTATTTGTTTATCGGAAAGATTTTTATGGGAATTTTCGGCAAGCAACTGCGACAGAACCAGAATGCTGTTCAAAGGGGTGCGCAATTCGTGCGACATATTGGCAAGAAATTCCGATTTATAGCGACTTGCCTGTTCTACATCCTTAGCCTTTTTCTCAATTTCAACGTGCGCCTGTTCTAATTCCGCATTTTTAACTTTAATATTATCCTTTTCTTTTTCAAGCGCTTTGGTACGTTCTTCCAGTTCTTCATTAATTACACTTAGCTCTTCCTTTTGCGACTGAAGGGTTTCTTCCGAAACTTTTAAGGCTTTGGTTTGTTCTTCCAGTTCTTCATTCGTTTGGCGAAGTTCCTCCTGCTGTACCTGAAGACGTTCCTTTTGTTCCTGGGTTTGCATGTAAAGTTGTTGCAGGGTCGTATGTGCTTTGGCAGAATTTACAGCAACGCCAATACTTTCGATGCACATGTTGATGAAGGTTTTATTGATTTCCGGGAACTTGAACATAGAACCTATCTGGATAATCCCGACAAGATTATTTTCGTAAACGAATGGAGTAATTAAAAAATAATTTGGAATTTTTTCATCCACGCTATAATTTAGAGCCGGAGCATCTTCGGTAATATTTTCAAATTCAATTGGTAATTGTTGTACAGCTACCTGGCCCACCAAGCCTTCACCCATTTTAAATTGTACAAACTTTTTGAGCGGGTCGGTAAGTGCATAACTTGCATACAAATCTAATGTCTGCTTGTCGCCGAGTAAATACAGAAGTCCCAATTGACCACCGGAATACCTGACCAGATAGGAAATAATTTCATTGGCAAGCTCGGACAGGTCTTTTTTACCGCTCATGCGTTCATTCAATTCACTCAGGCCGGTTTTTAGCCAATCCTGATTTTTGATTTTTTCGGAAGTATCCCTGAGGGTTTTTGTCATTTCATAAAGCGAAATTCCCAAAGTATCCTTGGGACTTCGCGGAGTAACGCTGGTAGAATAATCGCCTTTGGCAATGGCATTGGACTGAGCAACAACATCTCTAAAGCTATCAATCATCTGGTTCATCGATTGAGCCAGTTCATCGTATTTACTCCTGACCTGTACTTTTTTGCTGAAATCGCCAATAGCAATTTCCTTGCTCACATCAGCCATGGCGCTGTACGAATTCACCATTTTGTTAAAGGAATCCTTCATTTCGCCCACTTCGTTGTGTGGGGCACGAATATCTTTTTTGATGAGTTCGCCACGGGCAACCTGTTTAGCCCATGCCGAAAGTTCTTTCAAAGGATCAACAAAACGTTTGGTAACAATGATTGAGATAACAAAAACGATCAGGAAAATAATGACAAGCGAAAATTTAACGGTTTTAACAAATTCCCGGGTATAAGCAAAAGCTTCAGTTTGATCAATTTCTTCAAAAACAGCCCAATGAACGCCCAGCTTATCAAGAGCCGATATATTGCGAAAAATTCCATAAACCCAGACATTTTTATTGTTAGGATAAGTCGAGACCTTTCCATCCAGATAACGTTCATTTTTAAGATCTTGTCCGTAAAGTAATTGTTGTCGAGATTCAATCCACCGCCTTGTGGCATCATTTTTTATTTTTACGTGAAGAATCATCGAACCATCGTTAAAGCGGGTAAGCGAACGCAACATCAGGTCTTCACCAATAACATAAGAAACACCCGTTTCGCCTAAACCAACTTCATCCTGGGTAATACGATTAAGCTGGTCCATGGTAATCTGAATAACAATCAATCCTATTTTATTGCCCTCTTTATCGAGCATGGGTTGGGCAATCATTCCGGTAATTTTCTTGCCGGATGGCGGATACACTTCAAGATCAGAAAAAAATTGTCCCCCGTTTAATAAAACTTTTTTGCATGTTTTGCTATACAACGATTGAGAATACTTCCCGGAATAGACATTGCTCCCTAAATCCTCTGAATTAAGCAAAGAAAAGATTACATCACCATTAGTGTTGATAAACTGAAAATTATAATAACCCTGGATGTCGCAAATCTTTCCAAGTTCATTCCTTTTTCTCGAAGTAATCTTTTTCCAACGATCGGAATGCACATAATCGGACATCGTTTGATTACTTTTCAGGAAATCTTTTTGCAAAGAACTCAAAAAATCAACGTTCGATTCAAGCTCTGCCTGAATATCGAGAGAACTGGAAAGGTCATGAAAAAAGTTATTAATATTTTCGGTGCGAAGTTTTGAAGTGGTAACCAAAGATTTTTCAGCCACAATGGTCAGCCCTTTGAAGGCGTTCATATAATTGATGTAGCTTACCGTTACCAATGGTATAAACGAAATAATCAGGAACCAGATAAGCAGGCCTTTTCCAATTCCAATATGCCATGAAGGGGTAAAAAACCAGATTTTTTTGGGTGCTTGCCAGGTATCTTCGCCAGCTTCGTTTTCTTCAATCATGTTGTAAAGATTTAAAATAAGAACAGCCTTGCTAAATTATCATTGGGCATTGGCTTCAATCAAATCGTAAAGTTCTTTTGAATCAATGGGCTTGGAAATATATAAATCCATGCCAGCCTGAATGCATTTCTCTTTATCGCCTTTCATGGCATGAGCCGTCATGGCAACAATGGTTGCATGTTTGTTGATCTGCTTTTCGTATTCCCTGATTAGATGGGTGGCTTCAAAACCATCCATTTTCGGCATCTGGACATCCATCAATACGATATCAAAACTACGTTCTTTATAAGTTTTTACGGCCTCTTCACCATTTTCGGTTACCACAATATCCTTATATTTTTTTTGGAGCAATCCGACAATAATTTTTCTATTTATTGGCTGATCTTCTGCAATTAAAATAGAAACTGCCTTTCCGGGGATGTTTACTATTTTTTGATCTTTAAGAAAATCATCTGGTTTTTGAGGGGCTTTTTCCGGATTAAACATTTTACTAAATAATTCTTCCAAATCGTTCTGTAATAATGGTTTCGACAGAATATTCTTCAAGCCATATTCTCTGAATTTATTGATCATCACAGCCGAAGTATTGCTGGTCATTACCACAAATTCGGGCACAAAAGCCTGATTCAATTCATTTTTGAAGATGTCAATTTCATCAAATATCGTAATTCCAGGCATTTTGCTGTCGAGCAGGATTATGTCGTAACGAAGATTTTCACCGGATGCTTGTACTAATTCTTCCAACGCTTCAGGAGCGCTCCCTACAGCCTTATAATTAATTCCCCAATAATGAAGCATTTCCGAAATATATTTTCTAACATGTTCATTATCATCTACAACAAGAACATGCATTTTATCGGACGGTTTTCCGAAATCGATTATCTTCTTTTCCTTTTCGGGGGTCAATAAATTAAGTGTAAACGAGAATTTACTTCCAACCCCTAATTTACTATCCACCAACAATTTTGAACCCATCAGCCCTACAATTTTCTGAGAAATAGTTAATCCAAGCCCCGTACCTCCGTATTTGCGTGTAGTTGAGTTGTCTGCCTGACTAAATGACTGAAATAGTTTTTCAATATTCTCTTCAGCTATGCCAATGCCGGTATCAACAACCGAAATTTCGAGAGATACCAAATTATCCCATCTGTTTTTTTGTTCTATTAAAATACCCAATTCCCCCTGATGAGTAAATTTAATCGCATTGCCGAGTAAATTGATCAATATTTGTCTTATACGTAACGGATCGCCTATCAAAACCTCTGGAATTTCGGGAGATATCCGGCAGATTAATTCAAGGTTTTTTTCAAAAGCTTTGACATTGAGCAGGCGAACCACTTTTTCAACAACTTTGCGCAGATTAAATTCAATATTTTCCAGTTCAAGCTTATCGGCTTCAATTTTAGAAATATCCAAGATTTCATTAATAATCTCAAGCAGGGATTCGGCAGAATTTTTCAGATCCTGAACCCGCTCCTTTTGCAATTCGGATAGCTCATCCATCAGGATAAGTTCGGCCATACCGATAATTCCATTCAGAGGTGTACGGATTTCATGACTCATGTTGGCAAGGAATGAACTTTTGGCTTTGGTTGCAACTTCTGCAATGTCAATAGCTTTATTTAGTTCATGGACAGTTGATTCAAGTTTGGCCGTAGTAATTTCAAGCTCCTGCTTGTGTTTAAAAAATTCGACAAAAGCACGGATTTTACTTTTCAGAATTTCCAGGTCGAGCGGTTTATACAAATAATCTACGGCTCCTGTTTCATAACCTTTAAAAATATGTTTTCGCTCGGTGCTTATTGCGGTAACAAAAATTATAGGTATATTTTTGGTTTTCTCGGAGTTACGCATCAGTTCAGCCGTTTCAAATCCATTCATGCCTGGCATTTGAACATCAAGCAGCACTAAATCGAAGTTTTGTTCAAGCATCATGCCAAGTGCCTCATTACCAGAAGAAGCTTTAGCTAAATTTAAATCCGGGCTGTCGAGTATTCCTTCGAGAGTCAATAAGTTTTCGGGACGGTCGTCAACCAAAAGAATATCAAACTTATTTTTTACAATCATGATGTAATATTTTTTTTACCAATGAATTAGCAATATTTTTTAGTTTCCTGTTATTGAAAAACCAGTGTAACTTACAAACCTACATAATTTTTCGATTCGATGTTACAGGAATAATCAATTTTTTACCGGTTGCATATTATTTTGTAGGGGCACCAGGTACAAATATCTCTGTCGGCTGTCTGACAAAATGGCTTTTCTGCATCAAACACCTGATTAATCAATTCCTTAAGTATCATTTCAAATTTATCAAGACCTTCGGCATCCATTATTTCACCCTGAGGTGTGGAAACATTCATTAGCCCTTTGCCGATACTTCGAAACGACATGATGCTTGCTTTTAGCTTTATATCCAACGAATTATTCCGGTAAAACAACCAGGCATAACTAAGTAATTGCAGCGATTTTCCTAATTTGCTTTCGGTTAATAAATTGTCCCAATCGCCAACTTTTAATTCTTCGGGTTTGGTCAATCCGGTTTTATAATCAATCAATTGCCAGATTAAATCCTGTTTATCAATCCGGTCGGCTATGCCTTTTATTTTCACCGGCAATTTCCCTCCGTTAAACGTACTGTTTTCAATTATGATTTCCGTTTCCAAAGGTTGCTCCACAAATAAAGTCAAAGAAGCTTCCTGCCGTTCTTCGGAAAGATGCTTTTCCCTTGTCAGATAATAAAAAATAAAATTATAAATCACTTTCATTATCAGATGATTCCTTCCATGAAGAATATCATTGCTTTGGTAATGATACATGAACCTTTCTTCCAGCAATCTTTCAGTTTTCGAAAGCATGGTTTGATAATCATTGGCAATCAATATTTTGCCAAGATATGGCTGATAAAGTTCTTTTAATACATCGTGCACAATTTTACCCATTGTGGCAGCCTCCACGGTTTCTTCCACATCGAGAGGTTCTTCCAAACAGGCAATTTCCTGAAAATAAAACTTCAGCGAACAGGAAATGAAGTTATTTAATGTCGTGGGCGAAAAACCTTTTTTGGATTTTTCGACAAGCTTCTGTATTATTTCAGGGGTCTTATCAATGGAAATGGCATGATCGACCGCATCATGAGACGGAGGAACTGAAAGTAATTGTTCGGAGAAGGTAATTTTCGGATTGATTTGAGGAAGTTCATTGGCAATTTGAGTAATAAAACGGCTTTTGTCGCCGCCGCCAAGATCGTCAGTTTCTGTATTATAAACCAGAAAAATCTTTTTTCCTTTTTGAAGCAACCGGTAAAAATGATACGCAAAAATGGCGTTTTTATCTCGGTAGGTCGGCATCTGAAAATTCTGGCGTATGTCTAATGGAATAAATGTGTTAACAGATTTTGCCGAAGGGATTTTATCTTCGTTGGCCGAAAGCAGAATGATATTTTCAAAATCAAGATTTCGTGTTTCGAGCATTCCCATTATCTGAACACCCTTGAGAGGTTCGCCATAAAATGGCAAGGTGGAGGTACCAATAATTTGCGTAAAAATTTTACGAAATGACGAAATTTTCAGCTTTTCATCTTGGAGAAGTACTGTTTTTAACCGTTTTACAATTTTAGCAAAAGCAAACAAATATTCCTCCTCAATATTTATCACATTCTGTCCGTTTTCAGAGCCTGAATTTATTTGTTGTGTTTCTGAGGCAAATACCAACCGTAAAGCATCTATTAACAATAAACAATGATCCAGAAGGTTAGTTGAATTGCCCTGCAAAGATTCAAAAACGGCATACAGATTCCGAGAATCGGCTGTTTGGTTATCTTTTAATATTTTGGTTATGGCATCAGGTAAAAAGAACACCCGGTTTTCTTTATAAAAATCCTGAATAACTTTATGGTTATTGTTGAACAAGCGTTGGATGTATGAATGCTGAAGGATTTTCAGGACGTCCCGGAAATAAAACTTTGTTTTATCAGTAGCCGCCGGCAAGTCCGCAGACGTAGCTGATAATTTTTCTGAATTTTCGTGAAGTTCAAAGATGGTATCGAATAAATCATACAACGGCGTGAATTTCAACGGGTAGCCCATCGTTATATTGAATTCGCCAATATTATTGGGTAAGGAATTCAAAACAGGCATCAACAAATTTTCATCGGCAAGAACAACGGCGGTTTTATTTATATTTTCTTTTTCAACGGCTAATTCACTCAAAATTTGAGCACAAAGTTTTGCCTGTCCCATATTATTGGGAACACCAATCACCTGAATGTGTTTTTCGGAAGTAACTAATTGATTGTCTTTCCATAAAAAATCTGAAAAATTCCATCCATCAATATATTTCCGAAAAAACCTGCCGGCTTCCTGCTGGTTATCATCCAGATAGTACCGGTCGGTATCCCATAAAATGTCGGCTAATCCTTTGTCAATCAAATGACGGATTATTTTTTCTTCGGCAATTGTTAATGCATTAAACCCGGCAAAAATTATTTTCTTCCAGTTACCCGTAAACGGATTACCCTCCAAATGATCAGCGGCCATACGATAAGCAAGTCCCTGATAAGCTGTATGTTTACTTAATAGCCGTTGGGTTAATCCTGAATAATAAGCAAATATGGAATTATAAAAATGCAAATATCTGTTTTCAAATTCCGTAAGCGGTCTTTCATCAAGATTCCATAATTTGATGGCTTTTGCTTCATCAAGAAAATCACAAAGTTGAACTGGATCCACCAAATATTGATCCATTTCATTGAAATCGTGAAGCAAAACCTGTCCCCAATTTAAAAAGTCATCAAACGGTTGCGCATTTTCTTTTTCAACAGATTTATAAATATCATATAAATCGAACAGCAGGGAAACGGGATCGGCTAATTGCAAACCGGATAATTCCAACACAAAATCTTCGGTTGAATAAATTTTGGGCATCCAGGTAGTTTTTCCTATGCGATGGGCTAAAAACTGGCGGAAAAACAAGCCAGCTCTGCGATTAGGGAATACTAAACAAAGTTCGCCCAACGAATCGCCATAGCGGTCAGCGACATAATTAGCCGTTTTTTCAAGAAATGCTTCCATCGAAGAGGTTTTTGGTTTGCCGGATTTCAGCAAGATTTTCGGTTTTCCCGACGTCAGTCAGGTCGTCGCCGGTATGATCGTAAGCCATAATATTTTGCTGCGAGGCAAGACGAAGATAGACATCAATAATTGAAAATTTACCGGTTTCGGTCATCAATGGAAATATTTCAGGATTAATTACATGAATTCCACTGAATGCCAATGCGGAAAGCATTCCTACGGGAGTAGCTGCCATCCTGGTTTCCCCGGTTTTCAGGTTTTGCCAGCCACATAATTTCGCTCCGCTGTCAAATAAAAAATATCTTGAACTTGGCCTTTGCTGAACGGCAAGGGTAGCCAGAGCATCAGAATTAATATGCTTTTGATATAAAGCCATCAAATCAATATTGCTAAGAATATCAACATTATGGATCAAAAAAGGTTTTCCATCATCAAAAAAATGATAGGCATTTTTGATTCCGCCGCCGGTATCGAGCAAAAGCTGACGCTCGTCGGAAATGGCAATCTGAATTCCAAAATTATTGTTTTTATCAAGAAAATCAATAATTTGCTCACCAAAATGGTGAATATTTACGACAAGCTGATCAAACCCAACGTTTATTAATTTACGGATCTGAATTTCGAGCAACGAAACTCCATTAATTTCAAAAAGGGCTTTGGGTTTGTAATTTGTAAATGGCTTAAGCCGGGTGCCTAAACCGGCTGCCAATATCATTGCCTTCATTTAATGGTAATTACAATAATAGATTTATCGCCAATAATTTAAGCACGAAGATAATGAAAGATTAATTCAGCAGCCTTTTTTGAAGCGCCTATTCCACCTAATTTATTTTTAAGTTCGGCATAATCATTTAAAATTCTTTGGCGATAACCGGAATCGGTAAGAAGTTTTTTCATTTCCTCCCGCAACTTTTGTGCAGTTAAATCGTTTTGAATTAATTCTTTAACCACAGGTTTGTCCATAATCAGGTTAACCAGCGAAATGTATTTAATTTTAATAATACGGCGGGCGATGAGGTAAGAAAAATAATTGCCTTTGTAGCAAACCACTTCGGGCACTCCAAGCAAGGCTGTTTCCAGGGTAGCCGTGCCGGAAGTTACCAGCGCCAGATCGGCATTTTGCAAAAGGTCGTGTGTCTGGTTAAAAACAATATTTACCTGAGATTCTTTATAAATATCTTTATAAAAACCGGGAGAATGCGAATTGACTCCGGCAATAACAAACTGGAAATCGGGAAAATCGGGAATGATGGACAACATCAGCGCAAGCATTTTGGAAATCTCCTGGCTACGACTTCCGGGGAGCAAGGCGATAATGGGTTTAGCGCTCAGGTTGTTCTTTTGAATAAATGTCTGCTTGCTGATGGCGGAATTGTTTGCAATGGCATCTAACAAAGGATGTCCAACAAAATCAACATCATAATCGTGATTAGCATAGAATGCCTTTTCGAAGGGCAGAATCACAAACATTTTATCCACAAAAGCTTTGATTTTTTTCACACGCGATTGTTTCCACGCCCAAATTTGCGGAGAGATGTAATAAAACACTTTGAAACCGGCATTATGGGCAAATTCGGCTATCCGCAAGTTAAATCCTGGATAATCAACCAGAATCAATACATCAGGGTGAAAAGACTGAATGTCGGTTTTGCAAAAGTTGAGATTCCTGAGTATCGTTTTGAGGTTTAAAGCCACCTCTACAAAACCCATAAAAGCGAGGTCGCGATAATGTTTCACCAATTCACCACCTTGTTCCTGCATCAGATCGCCGCCCCAGCAACGGAAAACAGCTTTCGGATCGCACTTTTTCAATGCTTTCATCAGGTTAGCGGCATGAAGGTCGCCCGAAGCTTCACCGGCAATAATGTAATACTTCATACTAATATTGAAAAATGTTGAAGTATAAAATAGCCTACAACCAAAATGGCAGTAATAAGCACTATTCCTCGTCCTGATTTTTCAAATTTATGATTTACAAGGAAATAACGTATCAATAATAAATTACCAATAATGCTTAAAAGTAAAATAGAGGCAAACGGAAGATTGGAATTTACCCTGAACAATTGTTCAATCAGATATTTGATTCCATAAATCACGGCAAAAGAAAGTGCAGGTATAGCTACGCCCGTTAAAATTCCGAAAATATAGGAGTCGCATTTTAATCTTTCAGGAAAATTTATTTTCATTTGTTATTAATTTTTTAATTTATTGGTCAAATGGAATATCCATAAAATATCATTTTCGGTTTGTTTGGATGTTATCCTTATGGATATTTCATGGTTACAGGGCTTTATTAGTTATTGAATTCCCAATTTTTAAGCTGGGTAATGGACTGATGGTCGGTTAAATCAATTTTAACAGGAGTAACTGAAACATAATGGTTTTCCAAAGCCCATTCATCCGTATCCACAGCATCATCCAAATTCTTAAATTCGCCGTGAAGCCAATAAAATTTTCGCTGGTGGGGATCGGTATGGACATCAAAATCTTCCTCCCAGGCTGCTTTGGCCTGGCGACAGACTTTTATGCCTCTGATATCGTAACCATTTACCAATGGGATATTTACGTTAAGGCAAACACCTTCAGGAAGTCCATTTTCCAGGACTTTGAGTGTGATTTTTTTAATATATTCTTCCGTATGGCTAAAATCAGCTTCGGGAGAATAATCAAGCAATGAAAAGCCTATGGAAGGAATGCCGCTAATAGCGCCTTCAATTACTGCTCCCATGGTTCCCGAATATAAAATGTTGATGGAGGAATTGGAGCCATGATTGATGCCCGAAACCAATAAATCGGGTTTACGCCCAACAACCACCTTTTCGCCAAGTTTAACAGCATCGACCGGTGTACCGTTGCAGCTATATTCTTCATAACCTTCTTCCTTTTTGATTAAATTTACCCGCAAAGGATTGCTGATGGTTATGGCATGTCCCATTCCCGACATCGGACTGTCGGGAGCCACCACTACCACTTCGCCGATTTGTCGCATCACTTTTATCAATGTCCGTATTCCCAGAGCCTGTATTCCGTCGTCGTTTGTAATTAAAATCAATGGTCGTTTATTCATGTACTATTTTTATTATAAGCGCTTTATATCTTTATTTCTCCAGATTATGAATACAATATTATCCATAACCTTATGGTTTGCAAATTTACGAATTAAACCGAATGAAAAGGTGCAAGCAATGTATTTATTTACAGAACTTAAGAAGTTCGGTATATAGTTTTTGGATAGGAAGCCCCATCACATTATAGAATGAACCGTCAATGCGTTCGATGCCGGTGTAGCCTATCCATTCCTGAATTCCATAAGCGCCGGCTTTGTCGTAGGGTTTGTACTGCCGCACATAATGCTGAATTTCGTCCATTTCCAAATGCCGGAAATACACATCCGATTTTGCATAAAAAGAATGCGATACATCTTTGGTCTTCAGACAAACACCAGTAATTACCTGATGTTTTTTACCAGACAAAGTGCTGAGCATTTGAACGGCATCATCAAAATCTTTGGGCTTTCCAATAACCACGTCATCCAGATAAACAATAGTATCGGCGGTAATGAGCAAAGTGTTTTCAGGTAGGATTGAAAAATCGAATGCCCGGGCTTTCAATTCGGATAAATAAACGGCTATTTGTTCACCGGCAAGATTCTCAGGATAAATTTCTTCCACATCTTTGGGCTGGATAGAAAAAGTAATTTCCAATCCTTTCAAAAGTTGTTGCCGGCGCGGTGATTTGGAGGCAAGTATAATATTATATTTTTTAAGTCCTTCTAACATAAATCTATATTTATCAGCACCATTCCAAGGATACCTAAAATCATAATAATCTTTACAATAAAACTAAGAAAATGATAACTTTCTGCCTTTACGGCTTTCAGCGTAAAAAACAATAAAAAAAGCATCATCAGTTCTACCACAAAGGCAAAATACCAGAATGAAGCCATAAAACCGTTGCTTAAAAACAAAAACTGAGCTATGGCTAATAAAATAATAACCAAGACTATGCCGGTTATTAACCAATGGTTGGTTTTTTTAATTCCGATCACCACGGGTAAGGTACGGCAGCCCATTTCGGCATCGCCTTTCATATCCTCGACATCTTTGATTATTTCACGAATAAAAGAAACCAGAAACGCAAAAAGTGCAAAGCCGAACACCAGATAATTTATCATCCCAAAGGAGAAGTTTGCGGTTTCCAGCGAAAGCATATCCTTTTTAAGGGCGTAAAATTCAAAAAGCCATACAATTAAAATTACAAATGCCGATAGCAAAGCAATGACAATATTTCCGAAAAGCAGCATTTTTTTGTACTTCACCGAATAAAACCAGAGCATGATCGTTACCAGAGGGTTGATGATGGCTAATTTTAACGATCCTAAACGGTAGCCCAGATAAAATCCGATAAACACAGCCAATATATTTAAAACCCAGTGAATAGGAATGGCCTTTTGAACCGGAATTTTTTTCCCCAATACGATTTTTGCCGGTTTGTTAAGCCTGTCAATTTTAAGGTCGAAATAATCGTTGATTACATAGCCGGCAGCGGCAATAAAAACGGTAGACAGAACCAACAGAAAAAAATCCAGCTCGCTGAAATGCAATGGGATATTTGCTTTAGCCAACAAAGGCTGAATAATACAAAACCGGAGTAAATATTGCGTGAACGCAATAATACAGAGATTTGGCAGGCGGACAAGCCGGAAATAGGCAAGCATTTTTTTAAAATTTATAACTGACTAATCATTAACTATTCAATAACATTTTTCTGAAATTCTTATTTTTACCAATGGAATGCGCCGTCGTTCATCCAGTTCTCCTGTATTTTCATAACCTGTTCAATAACATCACGAGCACAGCCATCGCCACCTTTAAAGCCCGAAATATATTTTGACACCGCTTTAATTTCTTCGGCAGCATCGGCAGGGCAGGTTGGAACTCCGGCTTCGAGCATGATTTCGAGATCGGGAATATCGTCGCCCATATATAATACATTTTCAGGCAAAAGATTGTTTTTTAGAAGATAATCATGATACACTTTGATTTTATTATCCACGCCCAAAAAAACATCTTTCACATTTAAAGCCTCGAAACGCCTTTCCATCGAAAGGGATTTGCCGCCCGAAATTACCGCTACCCGGTAATTTTTTTTCACGGCAAGTTGCATGGCATAACCATCCTTCACATTTCCGCTTCGCAAGGCTTCTCCGTTGCCGAGCATCAATATTTTTCCATCGGTGAGCACTCCGTCAAAATCAAAAATAAAAGTGTTAACTGCTTTTAAAAGCGCTTTGTAGTTTTTCATCTATCAAAATTTGTAATTCCAGATTACTTTTTGCCCTTTGCCATAATTACTTTGGAAAACAACTGATAAAGGTTTTTATATTCAGGAAAATCGGCCAGCAAAGATAAATGATTTTCGATGATCTTTTTATCGTTACGTGCGGCAGGTCCTGTCTGTCTTTGCGCAGGATCTACCGTCATGATGTTCATTGCCGTTTCACAAATCAGAGGTTTTAGCACATCAAACGGAATATTCCTTTTGTCAAGAATTTCCTTGGCAATACCATAAAGAAAATTGGAAAAATTATTGGCAAAAACAGCCGCAAGATGAACAACGTTACGCTGTTCCGAATCCATAATGTACGCTTTTTTCGACAAATAATAGACCATTATCTTCAATGTTAAAGCAACTCCCATATCACAACCTTCAACACAAAAAGGAACATCATTAAAATCCAATTTCTCCGATTTGTTCATGGAAATCAGGGGATAAATGACACCATATTTCTCAGCCGAATTTTTCAGAATATCCATCGGCAGCGAACCGGAACAGTGGATGAGAATCCCTTCTCTCAAATTTATTTTAGGCAATACCTTGACAATGACATCATCGGGAAGTGCAAGAATATAAGTATATTTGCCCTGAACCAGTTTTTTTAAATTGTCGGTAGCTTCCGCCGAAACCTGAAGAGCCAATTCACTGGCTGATTGCATGGTCCGGCTATAAACCTGTACAATAGTAGATTTATTGTGATAATAAGCATTTGCAAGGCAGGTTGCCGTATTCCCGGCGCCTATCATAACAATTTGACGATTTGTTGACATGTCTTTTTGTTTTAAATTTAGCTGATTATTTTATTTTTAATTCTTCGCCATAAGGCAATAAAAAATCCGGTAATGATGAGGATGGCTCCCGTCCATACCATACCGATATTGGGGAAAACCATCACTTTAGCCACTACATAATCGGGACTTTTTTGGTAAATACCTAAAACGATGGTGCGTGGCTGGACGGATATTTTTTCAAACCTGAATTTTAATCCTTCCTTCGGGATAAATCCTTCCTCCACCGATGCGGAATCGTTTTTAACATAATAACGGCTTACCGTTTTCATTATGCTGCCACTATCGTTTTTCACTTTAAGATAGGCGCTCACCATCAAATTGCTTAGACCCTTACCCCTGGATTGCACATTTAAACTATCGAGTATCACCTTATAATTTGGAATATTCAGGGTATCCTTAAGCGCTATATCCGATTGCAAAAGCAGGGAATAGCTTCCTCCCTGAACGGCTGTTTTTACATCGGCAAAACTGATGTATGTATAAACATCTTTGGTAAGAAAATGCTTAGTGGCAGGCTCATGAACATTTCCCATACGGGCATTCAGGCTGATAACCGGATAGAGCGAAAATTCTGTAGCCAAACTGTCGTCGGATAATTTATTGGCAAAATCGAGCCGGTAGGAAATATGTTTACCATCAAAACGATTGCCTTTGTACGTTACCATGTAGTTACCCATCGGCATGGGACGACCGGCAATGAGCACCTGGTTCTGGTTGTTAAGGCTTTTATCGCCCAATTCAATACCGGAAGTGTTTTGTGAAATAATGTGCTGATTGGAAAATGCAAGGACAACACCCAAAAGGAAAATACCAAATCCGGCATGCGTAACCGTGGCGCCCCAGTTTCGGACTTTTCCTTTGTTATGTATAATATAATCCAGCGAAGCAATGACAGAAAAAACGAGCGCAAAAGTAAATAGCGCCAGAGTAAATTTCAGCGTTCCGGTAACAAGCACGATAAACACACTTACCAAAATGGCAATACCAAGGGCGGGTAAGAGTTTACGTACAAAAACGATTGCCTCATTCCGGCCGTAGTTCAGATATTGGGTAAACGCAATCAGCAAAGCGATGAGCAAGGCATAAGGCAGTTGCCAGGTGTTGTAATACTCCACCCGCTGAAGAGGCGGCGCCAGATGAGAACTGAAAATTTTATTAAAAACAGGGATAGAAGTGGTAAGAATAATATGAAAGGCCGAAAGCATAACGATGATTGCCCCGACAAACATCCAAAATTCGCGCGACCAGAGGTGTTCTTTTTCTCCTTTGGGAAGTTTACGGGCATGAAAAGCAAACATAACAAGCCCAACGATGAAGAAAAATGCAACATAAATGATCAGCTGAACCGATTTGCCATCATCGCCAAAAGCATGAGCGGAAGTATTGCCCAATATACCGCTACGTGTTAAATAGCTCGCATACAAAACAAGAACAAACCCCAACAGGGAAAAGACATAAGCCGCCGGAAGGGCAAACTGCTGTTTTTTGGCGATAAGCAATAAATGCAATGTTACCAACAAAATGAGCCAGGGAACCAGCGAAGCGTTTTCTACGGGATCCCACGACCAAAAACCGCCAAAAGTAAGCGATTCGTAAGCCCAGCTACCACCTAAAAGGATACCCAGGCCAAGCAAAAGCAAGGCAAACACCGTCCACACCAGGGCAGGTTTTATCCAGGCGGTATATTCTTTTTTCCATAACGAAGCTACGGCAAAGGCAAAGGGAAAAAGCGATGCGGCATAACCCAGAAAAAGCACCGGAGGATGTGTTACCATCCATACATTTTCCAACAAGGGATTCAAACCCTGCCCGTCGGTAATCTGTTTCAGGTAATTGGGATCCTGAAAAAAGACTTCGCCGGCATTAGCCATGGTTTCGCGCAATAACGCAAAGGGACTGCTACCAAGTTTTAATCCAAAAATGTTTATCCCTAACAATAGCGAGGTGAGGAAAGTCTGCGAAAGCGAAACGACAGCCATCACCGGCGACTCCCACGAACGGAACCAACGCAGAACTACCATTCCCAATATGGCCTGAAAAAGCGCCCATATCAGGAGGCTTCCCTCCTGCCCTGCCCAGAAACAGGAAATGATGTATTTTGCAGCCAGCGCATTGGATGAATACTGCCACACGTAAGCGTATTCGTAATAATGTTTAACGATCAATAAATACAGTAAACCGGCAGCTATGATAAGCGTAGATAAATGGATGTAATATACCCAACGGGCTACTTTCTGCAGGCGGGCCGACCATGATTTTTCCCCGTTGACGGCAACACCATAATAAACGGTCGAAAACAGGGCTGTGAAAAAGGCTAAAATCAGCATAAAACTGCCGGTTTGCCCGGGCAGAAGGTGTTCGCCTATAAAGTTTGTAGCCATAGATTTACCGGTTTATAACAGCATGTTACCGGTTTGCGCCGGTAGTTTCCGCTATTATTTGTCAAAAATATACAAAATAAAAATACCGGGCTAATTTTGCATCATCTGTTTCGGATCATTTTCCAACTGCCGTGTAAAAACTTCCAGCTAACTCATCGAAATGCGCTGCTAACTCATCGAAATGACCTTCTACCTCATCAAAATGACCTTCTACCTCGTCAAAATGACCTTCTACCTCGTCGAAATGCGCTGCTAACCCATAAAAATAACCTTCTACCTCGTCGAAATGCACTACTAACCCGTAAAAATGACCTACTGCCTTGTTGTCATAGACAGGCTGCAAACTTTTCGGTCCTTCTGACTCCACCCATCTGAAAGCAATTACGAATTAAGTGATGAAGTGATGAAGTGATGAAAGTGATGAAAGTGATGAAAGTGATGAAAGTGATTTATGATTTGACATTTCGAAACCTGACAGCGTTTAAATTTGGCTTTTAGCCATTAGCCGTTAGCCAATTGCTAACAGCCAATAGCCATGTAGGGTAGCACAACGTTGCACGAAGTTTCGGCACAACGTTGCACGAAGTTTTTTGTCATGTCTACTTTTGCCGCTTTCTTCCGCTCCCCCTTCTCTTTTTTCCAAGAGAAGGGGGCCGGGGGGATGAGTTGGTTTATTCCGCAACATTAACCTGACAGCGTTTAAAATTAGCTAAAAGCCAACAGCGAATGGCCAATTGCTAACCCACTGATTATTCAGTAGCGGGAGGACTAAGCCTCCGGCTTAGCTATCAACCAACAACCATCAACAAACAACTGGCGATAGCCAATAGCCAGACCTCATTCTTTCACCCACTTCCCGCTTTCTTTCACTTCCCCGTTCAGGGTAAAACGGTAAAAATACATCCCCGGAAGTAGCGCGGAGGTATTTACGGTAGTATTTACTTTATTAATGCTTCGTTTCATTACCTGTCTGCCGGTAATATCGTATAACTCAAATTTAGCATCTTTTAATGACGTTTGGATATACAATGTGTTGCTGC
>Ga0183100_1000033_pt1 | contig 47000 bp, 38 predicted proteins | sample Biomet2_FD_127789 | JGI IMG/M metagenome (GOLD analysis project Ga0183100, IMG submission 127789) | Microbial communities from bioreactor (seeded with anoxic lake sediment) at LBNL, California, USA - Biofuel metagenome 2 | ecosystem: Engineered > Bioreactor > Anaerobic > Unclassified ... | reverse complement strand
TCGTTACGTCGTTCCTCCTAAGCGATTCTATATCGGGATTTCGCTTCGCTCAACTGCCTACTACTTACTACTTACTGTTTTTTCTGAACCACATTAGGCACATTAGGACACATAGAAATTATTTTAACTCTTATTCCCGCTCAACTGCTTTCTGCCTTCTGCTTACTCCTTACTGCCTATCCCGATGAAGATTCGTTACGTCGTTCCTCCTAAGCGATTCTATATCGGGATTTCGCTTCGCTCAACTGCCTACTGCTTTCTGCCTACTGCTCTCTGCCTACTACCTACTGCGATCTGGATGGCGTTACGGCGATGGTTTTGTCGTGGGACAGGCTGGCGTATTTTGTAAGCAAAATATAACGGAATTATTCAGCAGATAATAACACAGTATTGTCTTAAGACCGGGTGTTTATATCCGGGCGTCTGTTCTTTATTTCAAACCTTTCCACCATTGCGAAAAAATTTGAGTACTGTCTTTCAGATTTACTTCTTCTCCAATGATGGGGGTGATCAATGACAGATGAACATCGGTGTTTAATGCTGTAATTTGCTTTAACGGCTCATCCCATGCATGGTTAGCCAAAGCAAACTTTGCCGAATGACCGGGGAGCAGCCGTTTAGCATGTAAATCAGTGGCTGCCAGTAACACTTCTTCGGGCATCATGTGAATGTATCTCCAGCTTTTATTATACTGTCCGTTTTCCAGAATAGCCAGATCAACTTCTCCGAACTTTTTTCCGGCTTCGGCAAAATGGGTGTCGTAGCCGCCGTCGCATCCGATAAAAATTTTGATCGTAGGTGTTTGCAGAACGAAAGATGTCCAAAGCGACGTATTTCTCCGAAATTTTCTTCCCGAAAAGTGGCGCGCAGGAACGGTATATGCAGTAAAACCACTGTCAAGCAAAAGTTGTTCGATCCAATCCTTTTCGATGACGATAGCCGGGTCGTAGCCCCAATAGGTTAGATGTTCGCCAACGCCAAGCCCGCAAATAATCTTTTTGATCTTCGGCTTTAATTTCAGGATGGTTTTATAATCAAGATGATCCCAATGGTCGTGAGTGATAAAGAGGTAATCAATTTCCGGAATGTCGTCGGTGGTGTAAATGTTCGTTCCATTGAATGCTTTGGTGGTGAATGAAACCGGAGAAGCGGCGGCGCTTAACACAGGGTCAACTAAAATTTTCTTCCCATCAATTTGAATAAAGTAAGATGAATGTCCAAACCATACCAGCACGTCCTTGTCCCGGTCTAATTTCAATAAATCAGTCTTTGTTGAAGGGATATTATCGACAGGTCTTTTATTTTTAGTAAAGAAAAAATCTTTAAAAACTTTGGAATAGCTAACTCCTTCTGCCATTATAGGTGTAGGACTCTGGTTCTGAAAAGCCCCGTTTTTATAGTGTGGCGACTGCCTGATTTTTTCGAGTCGCTTTCCACTTGGCATTTTGCCAAACTTCGGTTGATGAAGAAAAACAAACATAGCGATGCCTGATATAATGATGAGAGATAGTGCGATGATCATGATTGTTGGTTTTGTCTTTATTTCGGATGTAAGCCGAAAACAAAGCTGATCCGAAACGTTCTTATGTTAATTGTAATTTATCCGTATGCTCTTTAAGACTTTTAATGGCTGCGAGCCGTCCAATTTCAACCAATTCTTCTGCCTTGTAAAAATCGTACATACTACACGATTCATGGGATATATTGATCAGAATATCCGGTGCGTATTTTTCGAGCGAAAGCTGTGCGATATGTTCGGTCATTAAACTAATGGTTTTAGAGATCAGGTCAAAATAGCCAAGTTTTTTATCCTTTTCCGAAGGCCTGGTTTTTTGCAGTTGATTATAGAAATCTTTGATCTTTTGCTGGTAAATTGACCGTTTTACCACCCTTTCTTTTTGTGGAACGACTGGTTTATCGAAAGGAATGTCGGCATTGACATTCACCGCTATCAGTATATCGCCGGGAGACCTTTTGGCATGGTTGATGGGAATATTATTTACAACGCCGCCATCCACCAACAATCCGTTTTCTTTTTTTACCGGCGTGAACACGGTGGGTATGGCAATAGATGCTCTTATGGCATCATAGATACTACCCTTAGTAAAAACTACTTCCTTTTTGTTAATGATATCCGTAGCCACGGCGGCATAGTATATGCTTAAGTCTTCAATGTTGGCATCCGAGATGAACTCCTTCATCTTTTTGAATACTTTATCTCCCTTTACCAAACCTTGGGAACTGAGCGTAAAATCAACAAGACTAAAGACTTTAATTTTATCAAGAGTATAGAGCCAGTTTTTAAACTCTTCCATTTTTCCTAAGGCATAAACAGCGCCCACAAGCGCCCCCATAGACGTCCCGGCGACAGATGCTATTTTAAATCCCCGGCTCTCCAATTCCTCAATGACACCGATGTGGGAAATTCCCCTGGCGCCCCCTCCGGATAATACTAAAGATACATTTTGTTTCATTTTTTGGATTGTTGGGTGCTTTAAAAATAACTCCTTACGGATTTAGTTCTTTAAACGGATATTTTTATCGAAAAGATAGGTTTGCCAGATTAAAAACAATTCCTTTTTAAAATAGTTTCAATGATACGTCGTCGACATTAAAATTATTCCGTCCGCTATTCAAAATGTAAATAGCAAATTCATAATTATCATTATCAATGCGTGGTATTTGAAATACAACATCTGCTTTTCCCCAGGAATGGCTTTTTTTAAGCAAATCTTTTAAATTGTAGGACATATAATATACATTTTGACCTTTTGAACTGACGGAGGCAACAATTTCACAATCATTTAACGTGTCTTTATAAAGATAAGCGGAAAAAAGCAGGGTCCTGTTTTTTTCGGTAATCGCTTTTAGTTCCGAAGTTTTATAGCATATTCCGTAAGTCATTTCCTGGGTTATATAACCCGAGTTGGGAGCCGAGTGATACAACTTCGATGTTGACTGAGTGTTTTGCCAGTGTTGGTCAGCCACAGTGTCAAAGGTGATTGTTTGCTCAAAAACCGGAATTTTATCGTTTAACTGCAGGAATTCGAGAAGACTTTGTTTCGATTTCTCTTTTGCCAGGGTGCAAACGGATATCTTCCCATTATCAGCTATTTTTTTAATTTTTGAAATAATTTCGGGATACTCCGCATAAATATCTGAAATAAAATAGGCATCCTGAATGATTAAATAATCATAATCCCACTTCAGGGCCGCCTGAATATTTTCTTTTGATGTGCTCATCACAGCATATCCCTTCCTGTTCATAAGAATAAACGGAATATTGGGAGCACAGGCATCTAATACAAGTATCCTTGCATTTTGTTTTATGTTCAAAGAATCCAGAAAAGCATCTGAATCTTTAAAATTAGCAATGGTTGTATTTGTTTTATCCCAATAACCGGTATTTCTTCTTTGTTTTTGCGAATGAACGGCATTAACCACCAATGGTATGCTCAATAAAAAGACAATGCCAGGGATATATAAATTTGAATGCTTAAAATCGAATTTAGGGATATAAGATATTATGGCGATTAATAATAAGACTATCGGAAAGAAAAAAGTATCAAGAAAATAGTAGTCATGAGCGGGAAACTGTTTAAGCATTAATGCTGCGAATGCAAAATAACCAACGAATATTATTAAAATCAGCAACCATAATTGACCGGTAACATGAGTTATGTTGATTTTTTTCTTAAAAATAAAATACAATGCAGAAATTAAACCGCCAATAATGATCAAATAATGAATCTTTGAAAAGTATTGAGTCGACCAATTGGTATATGCTATGTTGATAATTTCCTTTGCTTCCTTAAAAGATGTTGCCGGTAAAATGTGATTCAGGAAAATGGAACCATAGGTTCTCCTCAGGTAAGCATTGTAGAGTTGATAAATAATGATGATGAAAACGGAAAATGCAACCGGGAATAATTTATGCTTTAATTTATCCTTTCTCAGGATCAGTCTCAGGAATTCCAGTCCAAATACTGCAATGAGAATGATGGCAAATGTAGTCCGGCTAAGCGTTGCAAGGGTAAGGAAAGCAATTGCCAGCCAAAAGTCCTTTTGATTATTTTGCTTCAGGTATTTCAGATAAAAGTAAATACCTATGATTGCGTTGGACAACGAAGGGATTGTTGGTAAAAAACCGCCCTGATAATAGACAAATACCGGAGATGTGGCCGCAAATAATACTACAAAAATGGATTTAATAAAATCATTGGTCAGTAAATAACACAACTTGAATAAAAAAAACAGTCCGATAAAACTATATAACAGAATATAAAGTCTGAAAATCCATGCTGAATGTGTGCCTGAAATTTTCATAAAAACAGCGGGAATGTAATCATGAATTGGAAAATCGACGGCTGTAATGCTATATTTTGTAGGGGTTTTCCAATTATCAGGAAATTGGTGGTTTAATACGAAGGTCTGTGGCTTAAAAAGATTGAGATTGTTTTCTACAAAACCAAGCGATAGGGCATATCTGTCCGATTGCGCCCAGGCATGAATATGTGATGGGAATTCATTAATATACTTTAACTGAAAAAATAACCCTAAAACAATTATTATTAAAACAATCAGATAGTTTTTAGTTTTGGTTTTCATAGACGGTTTGCTGAAGTTTGTACAACGAATATGGTTACAGTAAAATTCTGATTAAAACTACATCTTTATACAAAGATATAATAAATACTAATAATCCAAATTTCCTGATACATTTTTTGTTCCAAATATCTTCTCTTAAAATTATCGAGTCTGATAAATGTAATCAATTTTTTTCAATCGAAGAGTTACCCTTGCAAAGTGTATTAGCGTATGATGGGCTGAAAAGTTCTTTTGTAACTTTTAGTTTTCAGTGTGGATTCAAATGTGCTTGTCGATAAAGAAATAGTTGGGTTTAATAAAAATGAAAGAAGCCCTGTGTTTTCAGGGCTTCTCTTTTCTATAACTCTAACTAATATTAAATTATAAAGCTTTTTCGAGAATCTTTTGACTTACTTCCAAAGTTATATCATGAGTTTCCGAAAGGGCTGTTAACCCATGAGCCTTTAACTGTTCAATCACAACCGGTATTTTATCGGCTGTAACGCCATATTCGGAAAGGTGAGTTTTAATGCCAAGGCTTTCAAAGAATTCTCTGGTTTTTTGAATTGCCAAATCAATCTTTTCTTCTTCGCTACCGCTTTCAATATGCCATACCCGATCGGCGTATTGCAGAAGTTTAGCATGTTTTTGTTTGCGCTGTACCTCAAGTAAAGCCGGATAAACAATGGCTAACGTTTGGCCATGATCGATGCCAAACAATGCAGTAAGTTCGTGTCCGATCATATGAGTAGCCCAGTCCTGAGGTACTCCTACGGCAATTATCCCATTCAAAGCCATGGTGGCGCTCCACACATGATTTGCACGGGCATCGTAATTTTCGGGTTCGTTAACCGTGGTCGTTCCGATTTCAATCAACGTTTGTAAAATGCCTTCAGCCCATCTGTCCTGAATCCTAGCATCTACAGGAAATGTGATATACTGTTCGCCTGTATGTACAAAAGCATCTACCACACCGTTGGCAACCTGAATTTTGGGAAGTGTAAAAGTAATGGTAGGATCTACGATTGAAAATTTAGGAAATGCCAACTCACTCATAACAGGGAATTTCCCGTGTTCGTAACTGATTACAGCCCCGTTATTCATTTCGGACCCGGTAGCTGGCAACGTTAATACCACACCAAACGGAACTACTTTTTCTACCATTTCAGAAGTGATTGGCGCAAAGCCATGTTTTAACAAATCGCGTGCATCGCCTTTATCGTGAGTAGCAAGTGAAATGAACTTGGTACCGTCAATCACTGAACCTCCACCCACGGCAAGGATAAAATCAATATTTTTGCTGCGAACAATTTCGGCAGCTTTCATTAAAGTTTCGTAATGTGGATTGGGTTCAATACCACCAAATTCATAAACCTTTCTGTTGCCGAGGTTGGCTTTAACCTTGTCGATGAGGCCGCTTTTTTTGGCGCTTCCGCCTCCAAAAGTGATTAATACTTTAGCATTGGCCGGAACGAATTTGTCAATATTGTCAAGCCTGTCTTTTCCAAAGAAAATCCGTGTCGGATTATAAAAATCAAAATTATACATATTCTTTTCTCCTTATTTATTTTATTTTTTAACAAATTTATTTTCACGGGCACTGTAACGTGGGCCGATATTGGGATAGCTATTTACAATTACCTGAATTCCGGCCAAATCTTCGGCTGTAAGCTCTACATCAGTTGCGCCTGCGTTTTCTTCCAGGTATTTCCTGCGTTTTGTTCCGGGAATCGGAATGATATTGTCGCCCTGTGCCATTACCCACGCAATGCCTAACTGGGCTGGGGTACAGTTTTTGCTTTCAGCAAATTCGGCAAAGGCAGCAGCCAGTTTCTGATTGTTCTCCAAATATTCGCCCTGGTAACGTGGAAGATTTGCACGGAAGTCGGTAGAAGCAAGTGAACTTACATCCAATTTATTGGTAATTAATCCACGGCTTAATGGTGCAAAGGGTACTAAAGTAATTCCCAAATCTCTGGTTAAGGGTAAAATGGCGTCTTCCACACCTCGGGTAAGTAATGAATATTCACTTTGCACTGCAGCAATTGGATGGACGGCATATGCTTTTTTCAAATCTTCGGGTGTACATTCGCTCAAACCCAGGTAACGTACCTTTCCTTCCTTTACCAATTCTGCCATAGCTCCAACCGTTTCTTCCACCGGAATATTCGGATCTACACGGTGTGCATAGTAAAGATCAATGGTGTCTATTTTCAATCGTTTCAGACTATTCTCAACGGCCTGCTTCATCCAGTTTGGTGAAGCGTCAACATACGTTTCTCCGCCAACAAAAACATCTCCGCTGCCTTTTATCCGAAAGCCAAACTTTGTTGCAATAAAAATCTTTTTACGGTTGGATACGAGCACTTTGGAAATCAATTCTTCGTTAGCGCCATTGCCATACACATCAGCCGTATCCCAGAAATTAATTCCAAGATCCAGTGCATGGTGTAATGTAGCAATGCTTTCTTTATCATCTGCTTTACCATAAGCAGCACTCATTCCCATACATCCTAAACCTATTACTGATACTTTTTCTCCTGTTTTTGCTAACTCTTTATACTTCATGATTTTTTACTTTAAATATTATTTTTTAACTCATTACTCCGGTGCTACATCATTTAAACACCTGATGGCATTTAATGTTCGGGGGATACCCCACACAAGGCAATAACTGAGTAACGGCACTTAGCAATACTTACTTTATTTATACACTTTTACCTGTCTCAAATGCTTGTTTCATCGCTGGTTTACTTATAATTTCTCCCTTATTCCAGGTGCCAGTACCATAGATAACGCCCTTTTCCATTGCATTTTCAAGACAGTAGGTGAATCCTCTGAATCCTTCCAGCGTTCTTTCCATTGCATGCTTGTTGCTATCGGCTGCCGTAATAATGAAATAAAACTCCTTGTCGTTGATTTCGGTATAGCGGGAGCAGGTTCTATCAATCAGGGTTTTCATTTGTCCGCACATGGTGTAGAAATAAACTGGGGTTGCCATCACAATCACATCGGCAGCAATCATTTTCTCCAAAATCTCGGACATGTCATCTTTCTGAGGGCAACTTTTCTCTCCATTATGACATGTCCCGCACCCGGTACAGTAGTTGATTTTCTTGTCTTTCAGAAAAATCTTTTCTGCCTGATGACCGGACTCTTTCGCTCCCAATATAAACTGGTCGCAAAGCAGGTCGGAATTTCCGCCTCTGCGTGGACTGGAAGATAGTACTAAAACGTTTTTATTCATCTGTTATTAATTTTTTAATTTATTAGTCACATAGCCTGCCCCGGTTTCTCGGGGGAATATCCATAAAATTTCATTCTCGATTGGTATGAACATAGCCCTTATGGATATTTAATATTTAGTCTTTTATTATTATCGTTTAAATTTTACGATGCAAATGTCTCTCCAATTATTTAATAGACGGTTATACGGATTACGGAAGTTTGTACCATTATTACTGATTCTGACGGTAAGCATTGATTTTATGCAAAAAAGAAGCTTACCTTTGTTTCGGATTTAAACACTGAAAAGTTTATGGATGAAATATTAAGACTTGAAAATGTTTCCCACTACAACACATTAGTCGGCCAGGAAACGCTACATCCTTTGGTAAGCGTAATTGATTTCTCAAAGATGAAACCTATGAGACATGCCCGTGTGAATTTGGGATTCTATACCATATTTTTAAAAGATGTTAAATGTGGCGACATTAGGTACGGGCGAAATTATTACGATTACCAGGAAGGAACTCTTGTATTTATCGGTCCGGGACAAGTTTTTGGTGTTGATAGCAAGGGAGAGTATATTCAACCCCATGGTTGGGCATTGCTATTTCATCCCGATTTACTCCGGGGCACATCGCTCGGGCATAACATTAAGGAATATACGTTCTTTTCGTATGAGGTGAACGAAGCCCTTCATCTCTCGGAGAAAGAACGGGAAATTGTAATCGACTGTTTAAATAAAATTGATTTTGAATTGAGACACGCCATCGATAAGCACAGCAAAACCTTAATTGTGACTAACATCGAACTACTTCTTAATTACTGTGTGCGGTTTTACGATCGTCAGTTTATCACCCGGGATAATGTAAACAAAGATATTTTGGTAAGGTTTGAAAAATTACTTGATGGCTATTATCAATCGGATAAACCTCAGATATTGGGGCTGCCTTCGGTACGATATTGTGCTGATCAACTTCACCTATCGGCAAACTATCTGGGTGATTTGATAAAAAAAGATACCGGAAAATCGGCACAGGAGCACATCCAGTTGAAACTGATGAATATTGCCAAAGAAAAAGTGTTCGATACGAGTAAATCGGTCAGCGAAATCGCCTACGAATTGGGGTTTAAATATCCTCAGCATTTCAGCCGAATGTTTAAAAAGAGTGTCGGTTTCTCGCCCAATGAGTACAGATTGCAAAATTAGGTAACTTCCTTATTTTTTATTCAATATGCTTGCAGACGGCGCTGCTTTTTATAATACGGTGAAGATGGGATACAAACAAAATGTTCCAGGAATCAGGGATATTTATGACGAACTCAAACGTCGTTTTCCTGTTCGGCCAGTTAAAAACAAATTCTGCATCGATAAAAAAGAAACCGGTTCAAATCCAAAAAAATCCTGTAAGTTTGAAGTCCTTTTTTTAAAACAAGATGCACAGCTCTACACTTACTAAAAAACTAATACTTAATTTACTATTTGTTGGCATAGGAGCCATTGTAATTGTTGGTTCTTTATCGTTTTATACAGCCAAAAACGCCCTGATGAACCGTACCTACGAACAACTTACTTCGCTTCGGGTGCTCAAAAAAAACCATGTAGAAACATTTATTAACGATCGTCAGCGGGACATCCGTCTTGTTGCCAATTCTCAGGATATACAGGATGTTTTATTGCTTTTAAACCGCCACTTTTCAACTCCCGATAAAACGAATAAACCTTTGCAGATTAGTTTTTCGCGTAACCGTTATCTGAGTCGCTATTTAAATGCCTGCGGCTATTATAAAACATTGTTTATATGCAATGAAAAAGGAAATGGTTTATCAACGACTACCAGCCTTAATGCCGATTCTACTATATTTTATTCTCCCAATATTGCCACGCCACCCTTAACCCTGCTTTGGGAAAAGGTCAGAAAATCGCTGCATACGGAGATCGAAGATTTTAATTTCAGTCAGTCTGTCAATCCAGCTATTTATGTTTGCTCACCCATCTTCGATAAAAATAACCGCCTTAGCGGAATGGTAACCCTCGAAATAGCCTTGCAAGCCATTAATAATATTATGATAGAAAAAAATCTGCCCAATGGTCTTGGACAAACGGGAGAAACCTATCTTGTAGGCAGTGATTCGTTGATTCGTAACGATTCACGTTTCCGTACCCATTCAGCATATAAAACCAAAGTAAAAACACAGGCTGTATTAAATGCCCTTGCGGGAAAAAGCGGAACCGAACGTATACGCGATTACCGCAATATTAAAGTACTTTCCTCCTACGACAAGTTAAATATTCCTGGTCTGAACTGGGTAATTATTGCCGAAATGGATTACAGGGAAGCCATCATCCCTATCTATAAAATAAGGAATCAAACCATTGGTATCAGTTTGGCCGTCGCTTTGGTTTTATGTGTTTTCATCTTTTTCTTTTCCCGGCGGATAACCCAACCAATTATTAAGCTGAAGGAAGCCGCGACACGGGTTGGACAGGGAAAATACGACAGCTTGCTCGAGGTAAGGGAAAATGATGAAATAGGCGCCCTCACCGAATCGTTCAACCAGATGACCGGACAATTGCGGGCAAAAGATCTGGAACTACGTCAGGAAAGGCTCAAACGTATGCGTTCCGTTTTCGACGGACAGGAACAGGAACGCCAACGCATTTCCCGCGAACTGCACGACGGCTTGGGACAGTTGCTCATTGCCATCAAACTCAAACTCGAAACGCTTATTCATACCGACCGTTCCAAATTTATCTATCTTACCAACCAGATTAAGGATATGTTCGATCATACCATAGATGAAATACGCTCCATGTCGAACGACCTTATGCCCGCTGTTCTTAACGAGTTCGGACTGGTAACCGCTTTGCGCAACCTTTGCGATGAAATATCGGAACGTCATAAAATAATAGTTACTTTTGAATCAGATAAAATACCGGATACCTTCGGTAAAAAAACCAAAACATATCTATACCGCATCGCCCAGGAAGCTCTTATCAATGTTGCAAAACATGCCGAAGCACGTAAAGCAAGTGTAAGATTGATTAAAGACGAAGATTTTATTCAATTAATGATTGAGGATAACGGAAAAGGATTTACTTTTGGTGATGGAACTACCGAAATGGGCAATGGTATTCATAACATGCGCGAAAGAGTTACCTTGCTCAACGGAACATTTACGGTGGCTTCCGATTTAGGAAAAGGAACAAGCATTACAATAAAGATACCTTTAAAAAAATCAGAACAGGGAAAGGTTTAATATCATTCAGACATAGCAATGGAAAAGATAAAAATCATATTAGTTGACGACCATCAGATTGTACGCGACGGAATCAAAGCTCTTTTAACAGAAATTCCTGATTTGGATGTGATCGGCGAAGCCTCCGATGCCAACGAATTGTTTAAAGAACTGCTAATATTGAAACCGGATATCATTGTTCTCGACATTTCTCTGCCGGGTATTTCGGGTATAGAAATATCGCGAAAACTAACGTTGGAACATCCGGAAATTAAAACCATGATTCTTTCGATGTACACCAACGAGGATTTTATATTCAATGCTATCAAAGCCGGAGCCAAAGGCTATCTTCCTAAAAATACTACCCAGAAAGAAATTGTTGATGCTATCCATGCTATCTGTAAAGGTGAAGAATATTTCAGCGAATCCATCTCCAACATTATCCTGAAAAGCTATATCAAAAAGGTGAAAACCGGCGATGAAGCCGACGAAAAAACCCAGGCTTCGCTCTCGAAGCGTGAATTGGAAATACTTAAACTGTTTGCCGAAGGCATGAGCAACCAGCAAATTGCCGATAAACTTTTTATAAGCATCCGTACGGTAGAATCGCATAAAAACCACATCATGCAAAAGTTAGAATTAGATACTACGGTTGATCTGATTAAATTTGCCATTAAAAATAAAATTATAGAGCTTTAAATTCTTTTGAAATTCAAAAAGAGTAATACGTTGGAACATCTGTAAAACCAATGTGTGGCTGATTTCTATAAATCAGTTGATTAATGCTCGATCATTTTATAAAAATTAATATCATTTGGGCGTTGAAGATAGTTTTTATGCGAATGGCATGCCTGTTGTAAATTGTCTTCAACATTTTTGATAAAAATTTCAACAAAAAGTAGGTTGTTAATAAAATTTTATTATTTTTGAATAATAAATTTATTAACCATTAATATTTAAAAAGATGAAAAAAAGTTACTTTCTTTTTTTAGCATTTCTCCTGATGATCGGGATTGCAAATGCACAAACCCCTGATAAAAAATGGGGAATAGGGTTGATGGGAGGCGTCAACCAATACAATGGCGATTATGGAAATAGCCTGTTTCAATTCGATAAAGCTTTATACGGTTTTGGGAGTTTGTCCTTAAACCGATATCTTAATTCTTCGTTTAATATCGGGATACAGGGTAGCTACGGTGATTATGGTTATCATAAAACCTGGACTTTGAATGAATCGGAGACATTTAAAGGTCAAAAAGGAGATGGGGCGTTGTTGTTAAGTTATAAATTCGATAACGGCTATATATTTAAAAAGAATGCAACGTTAGCGCCATATCTTGCTGCCGGGGCTGGATTTGCGGTCTATGGAGGTAATGCAGATCATATTTATATGGAAGGCACTGATTTTGTTGTGCCTGTAGGAGCGGGTATTAAATGTAATTTATCCAGTTCTGTGGCATTACAATATCAATTTTTGTATTTTTTTACAGACCATGATAGTAGAGATTGGCATGTAGCTAAAGATAAAGATGGCTATGGCCAGAATTCGTTAGGATTGGTCTTTAGTTTTGGTAAGGCAAAAGATAGCGATAAAGACGGGGTGCCCGACAAATTAGATAAATGTCCTGAAACACCTCAAGGCGTAGCCGTTGATAAATTAGGTTGCCCGTTGGATGCCGACATGGATGGAGTTCCTGATTATTTAGATAAATGTCCCAATACACCCAAAGGTGTAAAAGTTGATAATTTGGGTTGCCCGTTGGATGCCGACATGGATGGAGTTCCTGATTATTTAGATAAATGTCCTAATACCCCCAAAGGCGTAGCCATTGATAAATTAGGTTGCCCGTTGGATGCTGATGTGGATGGAGTTCCTGATTATTTGGATAAATGTCCCAATACCCCCAAAGGCGTTGCTGTAGACAAAGACGGTTGTCCGGTAGATACCGATGGCGATGGCGTTGCCGATTATTTGGATAAATGTCCCAATACACCTAAAGGTGTTACCGTTGATAGGAATGGTTGCCCAACCGATAAGGATGGAGATGGTATACCCGATTATCTGGATAAATGTCCGGATGTATTTGGAATAGCTGCTAACAAAGGCTGCCCAGAAGTGAAAAAAGAAACGAAGAAGATTTTTGAGCAGGCATTAACAGGCATACAGTTTGAAAGTGGCAAGGATGTTATCAAAAAAACATCATATTACATCTTAAATCAGGTTGTAAAAGTGATGCAGGATAATCCAACGTATAATCTTGAAATAAACGGACATACAGACAGTCAGGGTAGTGCTGAGAAAAACTTGGTATTATCAGAAAAAAGAGCCAAAGCGGTGTTAAAATATTTATCAGATAAAGGTATTTCTACAACACGAATGGTAGCAAAAGGTTATGGCGAAGACAAACCTATAGCCGATAACAAAACTGCGGAAGGAAGAAGCAAAAACAGACGTGTTGAATTCAAAGTTATATTCTAAATTAATTACTGAAGTTAGTTTGCTTGATAAGAAACTAATATCAAGCTAATTTACTGGATTTGTAAAAAATATCGGGAAAAACTTCCCGATATTTTTTTTACTCCAAAAACAATGCTCTGAATTGATATTTTAGCTATTTTCGTTTTGGATATTATTCAAAAATTATTACCGTATGACAAAAAAATCTCTTTTAACTGCTCTCATTTGTATTATTACGTTTGGTTATATCAGCGCGCAGGACAAAACTACCGTTGAACGCCTTAAACAACATGTATATATCCTGGCTGCCGATTCTATGGAAGGCCGGGGATTTGGTTCCAAAAGCATGGAAAAATCTGTGCAATATATTATCGGCGAAATGAAGTCCGCAGGATTGCAACCTTTAGGCAACGATTATCGGCATAGTTTCAGTTTCAAACAAGGCACTTTACAGATTGAAGGAAATAACCTGGTAGCCGTGATTGATGGAACGGATGAAACCCTAAAAAATGAGTACATTGTGCTTGGTGCTCATTATGACCATCTTGGATGGAAAATGGAAGATAATAATAAAATAATTTATAACGGAGCCGACGACAATGCTTCCGGTGTGGCGGCTCTGTTGGAAATAGGGAAATATCTTCAGGCTCACCGCAACCAATTGAAAAGGAGTGTGATTTTAGTAGCTTTTGATGGGGAGGAAAGCGGATTGATAGGTTCAGGCAATTTTATATCTCAAAAAGTGGTTGATCCTTCCCGCATTAAAATCATGTTCAGTCTTGATATGGTGGGGATGTATTCCAAAAATAAAGGGATGGAATTGTTAGGTATAGGTTCGATGGAGGATGGCAATACCATTGCCGGCCAGGTGAATAAAGGGAAAGATTTAAACATAATTAAAAAGACTAAGAATATTGTTTTGCGTACCGATACCCGTGATTTTGGGCATATAGGTATACCTGCCGTACATGTATTTACCGGAACAAAATCGCCCTATCATAAACCCGAAGATGATAGCAACCTGCTTGACTATGAAGGCATGGCTAAAATCTGTGATTATATTGAAACTCTTGTACAAAATCTTTCCATACGCGATACGATCCAGCCCATTCATAAATTACAAATAGTTAAAGATAAAAAAAGGCAATCAGCTTTTAATTGGGGCGCACGACTCAATTTAGGAAGCAATTATCATCAATATAAAGATGGATTTTACCAGGGAAAAAAACTTTTTGCTTTTGATGCAGGCTTGTTTACTCAGGTTAAATTAAACCGACACCTGGTACTTCAGCCGGAAATTTGTTACGAAAACAAAGGCGGCAAACATGAATTGGGTTACCTGCATATGCAATCGGTTAGTGTGCCGGTAAACCTGCTTTTGGTTTCCAGCACACAGGAATATAATCCCAGGGTTTTCTTATTGCTTGGCGGTTATTACAGTTATCATTTTGCCGGTAAAGCAGGAGGGAAATCCATTGATTTTGACGAAATGTTCCGTCGCGACGAAGCCGGCGTCAATTATGGAGTGGGTTTTCAATTTATGAAAATTCAGTTAGGCCTGTATGGAAAATCTGGATTAAGCGATTTGATGCAACATGCTGCTGACGGGAAATTGTATAACCGGAGTGGATACCTATCGCTGGGATATTGTTTCTGATTTTTTATCTGGGATACAGGGAATCGGGATGCGTAATTTTTAGTTGACGAATAATTGTAAAGGAATAAACAACAACTACGGATTGTTCTTGTGATTATTGGAAATCCTGAGTCATCAGCCATTAATTATTATACGGGAAATCATGTTCCCGTTTTCGATTGCTATGAGTATCTTTGCCAAAATTTTATTTGCCTTGGGTTAATCTTTTAACGTTATGAAATATCCATACTTGCATAATCACTGTGGCAAATTATAAGATAGATATTCCATGTGATCAATAAACTAAAAATTAACAACAGATGAATAAAATAGCCTTTTTGATAATGCTTTTACCGGTATTAACCGTAAATGCTCAGAAGATAAATCAGAAAATAATGGATGAAAAATCAGGAAAAGAAATCCTGTTTGGTTACTGCAACCGCGATGGTTTTTACACCAGCGCCTTCGATAGCTCATATCAGGCAAATTATCAGGCTTACGTTACCGACAAGCCGGTGATTGAAAAATTAAAGCCGAAAATCGGCGATTTAACTATTACCATTGTCATGGGAAGCTGGTGCGGCGATAGCAAGGAACAGGTTCCGCGTTTCTACAGGATTTTGGATGAACTGAACTTTGATTATACTAAGTTAACTCTTCTTTGCGTTGACCGTACCAAAAAAGCCGGCGATATTCCGATGGATGATTTAAAGATAAACCTTGTTCCTACCTTTATATTTTATCGTAACGGAAAAGAAACCGGACGAATAACCGAAACCCCGGAAGATACCCTCGAAAAGGATTTTCTGAAAATACTTGGAGATTAATAATGAACGTTTTTGAAAAAATAGCCGACTTGCAGGAGCATCTTGCCGGATGGCGTAAAAACAATAAATTGGTTGGTTTGATTCCAACCATGGGCGCTTTGCATAGCGGGCATCTTTCGCTGATCGGGCGGGCAAAAAGTGAAAACGATATTGTCGTTTGTAGTGTTTTTGTCAATCCTATCCAGTTTAATAATCCTGAAGACCTTGAAAAATATCCGCGCGACCTCAAAAAGGATCTGGCTTTGCTGGAAGAAGCGGGTTGTGATGTGGTTTTTACACCTACGTCCGAAGAAATGTATCCTGAACCCGATACCACTGTTTTTGATTTGGGTGGCTTGGATAAGGTGATGGAAGGCAAGTTTCGTCCCGGACATTTCAATGGTGTGGCCGTAGTGGTAACTAAACTATTTTCCATCGTTCAGCCTCAGCGTGCCTATTTCGGCGAAAAGGATTTTCAGCAATTAGCAATTGTCAGGTATTTTACTCAAAATCTTCAGCTACCTGTTCAGATTATTGGCTGCCCCATTGTCAGGGAAAGCGATGGACTGGCAAAGAGTTCCCGCAACCAACGGCTGACGGCCGACGAAAGGGCGATAGCTCCATTTATTTATCAAACCCTCAGTCATGCAAAGGAAAACCTGTTGGAATCCTACCGGCAAATTTCTGTCGGGGAGCTTACAACATGGGTCGTTACACAAATTCAGCAAAACGAACGACTGAAGGTGGAATATTTTGAAATTGTTGATGCTCAAACACTGCTTCCGGTAAAAAACTGGTACGACAGTCAAAACATTATCGGTTGTATAACTGTTTATTGCGGCGAAATCCGTTTAATAGACAATATTATATTTTTTTAGTAATTTTGCAAAATGCAAATTGAAATTTTAAAATCGAAAATCCACCGTGCAACGGTTACTCAGGCCGATATCAACTATGTTGGAAGCATCACCATAGATGAAAGCCTGATGAATGCAGCCAACATGATCGAATTTGAAAAAGTTCAGGTTTTGAATATCAATAATGGTGAGCGTATTGAAACTTATATTATTAAAGGAAAAAAGAATACAGGCATCATCTCCCTGAACGGAGCCGCTGCCCGCAAATTTGTTCCCGGCGATATTGTCATCATTGCTTCGTATGCACACATGGATTTTGAAGAAGCCAAAACGTTTAAGCCTACCATAGTTTTCCCCGATAGCCAAAACCAATTAGCTTAAAGAGTGAAGAAAAAAATAATTTCCGTATTACGGTTTTCTATATTCCTGAGTATCGGAATTTTTTTTATCTGGCTATTTCTCCGGAATTTGACTCCGGAACAAAAACACGAAATCCTTATTTCACTGGGCAAAGCCAACTACTGGTGGATCGTTGCGGCTATTTTTCCTGGTATTTTGAGCCATGTTGTACGTGCTGTCCGCTGGAAGATGTTGCTGGAACCTTTGGGCTACCAGCCGAAAACAACAAACATTATTTTTTCGGTCTTTATCGGCTACCTGGCTAACCTTGCCTTGCCCCGGTTGGGTGAAGTAAGCCGTTGCGGAATTTTAACCAAATACGAGAAAATTCCTTTTAACAAATCTTTCGGCACGGTTATCACCGAACGAACCATTGATATGCTGTTTTTTATTTTGTTGTTTTTTATCAATCTGGCATTTCAGCTTACCAAGCTTTATTCGTATATAGAAAGAAAAGTCTACCAGCCGCTATCGCAAAAGTTTAATTACAAGATAGATTTTACCGGCTCGCTTACCTATCTGGTTCTGGCTGTAATTATCGTTTTGGTATTGCTTTTCTGGATCTTCCGAAAACAAATCATTTATTCTAAAATTTATCTAAAAATCAGAACCCTCATCCTTGGTTTGCTCGAAGGCATGAAGTCGTTGCTCAAAATAAAAAAACCGCTTTTATTTATTGCGTATACGGTTATTATCTGGTTTTTATACCTGATGATGGCGTACGTGGTTTTCTTTGCCATGCCTCAAACCAGTTCCTTAGGTCTGGATGCCGGTTTTGCCGTTTTGATTTTCGGAAGTATAGGTATAATGGTAGTTCAGGGAGGAATTGGAATATATCCCGCCATCGTAGCCGAAACGCTTTTTATTTATTCTATTCCCGAGACCACCGGTTATGCCATGGGGTGGCTCATCTGGTTGTCACAAAATGTAATTATCGTTATTTTTGGCGTAGCATCCACTCTTCTTTTACCAATTTATAATAAAAATGATTATGGAAAAGATAGAATTCATCCAATCGAAAATACTGAAGCCTGAAAACTTAGCACATTTGCTTGCTTACTGGCGTTTTAAAGATCAGAAGATTGTATTTACCAACGGCTGTTTCGACATTCTTCACCTGGGACACATTGATTACCTTGCCAAAGCCGCCGGTTTGGGCGATGCGCTTGTTATCGGTTTAAATACCGATGATTCTGTTCGCAAACTCAAAGGCAGCCATCGTCCCATCAACGACGAACACGCACGGGCTATGGTTTTGGCTTCGCTAAGTTTTGTTTCTGCCGTGGTATTGTTTGCTGAGGATACTCCGTACGATCTGATTAAGATTGTTCAGCCGGATGTGCTGGTAAAAGGCGCCGATTACAAACCGGAAGAGATTGTTGGCTACGATATTGTTACTGCCAAAGGAGGCAAAGTGGTTACCCTCGACTTTTTGCCCGGTTATTCCACCACCGGGATAGAAGAAAAAATACGCAATGCCTCTAAAATAATATAGAATTCTACCATCAACTATCAATCCCGAAAAGGTCGGGACTAAGCCTTCGGCTCAGCAATCAACAAACAACTATCAACTATAATCCCCATGGCGAAAATCAAGACCACTTATTTCTGTCAAAACTGCGGAGCACAGGCTGCCAAATTTATAGGCCATTGTCCTTCGTGCGGGGAATGGAACACTTATGTGGAAGAGGTTGTTGAAAAAAGCAATGATACGGCTCATGGTTGGGAAAAAAAGAGCAGAAGCACCCGGGCGGATAAACCTAAACTGATTACCGAGATCCGTTATGATGAAGAACAACGCGTTGATTCGGGCGACGGAGAACTAAACCGTGTATTGGGCGGTGGAATTGTCCCCGGTTCTTTGGTTCTGGTAGGCGGCGAACCCGGCATCGGGAAATCAACGCTTATGCTTCAGATTGCTTTGAAGGTAAAAACGCTTAAAGTGCTTTACATTACCGGGGAGGAAAGCGATCAGCAGATTCGCATGCGCGCCGAACGGATAGGTTTTAAAAATCCTCCGTGTTATATCCTTACCGAAACATCCACACAGAATATTTTTCAGCAGATTGAACAGCTTGTTCCGGAAATGGTGGTAGTGGATTCCATACAAACACTTCATACCGAAGTTATCGAATCGTCGTCGGGCAGCATTTCGCAGATACGGGAATGCGCTTCCGAGTTTCAGCGATATGCCAAGCTGACGGGAACGTCGGTTTTTCTTATCGGGCATATTACCAAGGAAGGTATTATTGCCGGTCCCAAGGTGCTGGAGCATATGGTGGATACCGTTCTTCAGTTTGAAGGCGACCGCAATTACGGTTATCGCATCCTGCGGACAACCAAAAACCGTTTCGGTTCCACATCCGAGCTGGGTATTTATGAGATGCAGAATTCGGGCTTACGCGAAGTTTCCAATCCTTCGGAACTTTTGATCTCGCAGCGCGATGAGGGCGTAAGCGGTGTGGCCATTGCGGCCACCATTGAAGGCATGCGTCCCATGCTTATCGAAATTCAGGCATTGGTAAGCAGCGCCGCTTACGGAACGCCCCAGCGTTCGGCTACCGGATTTGATTCCCGGCGGCTGAACATGCTTTTGGCTGTCCTCGAAAAACGATGCGGTTTCAGGCTGGGCATCAAAGATGTTTTCCTGAACATTGCCGGAGGAATAAAGGTGGACGAACCGGCCATTGATCTGGCGGTAGTTGCCGCGGTGCTTTCGTCCAGCGAGGATATTCCGATAGGTCAGAAACTGTGCTTTGCCGCCGAGGTTGGCCTTTCGGGCGAAATACGTCCGGTTAACCGTATCGAACAACGCATCAGCGAAGCCGAAAAATTAGGGTTCGAACGTATTTTTATCTCAAAATATAACCGCAAAGGACTGGATAAAATCAAATACAATATCGAAATTGTTGCCGTTTCTAAAATCCAGGAAATATTCGAAAAGCTGTTTGGCTAAATTAAAACCAGGTAACTAATCAGTGCCTTGAGTTTGGAGTGCCTAAAGTGCCTAAAGTCTGCCTGCCGGCAGTAAACTTTATGTGTATGTTGGGGTTTTTATGTTTCAATACTTTAAAAATTAACCACAAAAATCACTAATCTCGAGTACACTAAGGATTCAAAGACTTTTTTTCGCCTTCAACTATAGGGTACACTTCATAAATCATCTACTGGATAATTCAAGCCAATTGCAATTTAATTCAGATCCATTGAACTCCGGTTTGGATCAATTGCAAGTCAATTCAACTCAATTGGAACCCAATTCAACTCAATTTAAATATAATTCAACTCAACTGAAAACCAGTTCAAGTCAATTGGAACTCAATTCAAGTCAATTTAAATATAATTCAACTCAACTGAAAACCAGTTCAAGTCAATTTAAAATCAATTCAAGTCAATTGAAACCCAATTCAAGTCAATTTAAATTTAATTCAACTCAACTAAAACCCAATTCAAGTCAATTGAAATTTGATTTAAATCAATTTGATTTTAATTCAAGCCGGCTAAATTCCGGTTTATGCCATTATAAAAGTATTTAAAGTGAACTAACGTTTGGAGTACTTAAAGTTTAGAACTTTGTAAAGAAAAAATTACTTCAAGGCAATAAGTAATCGGACAATTAGAATGTCGTATATCAAAAAAAATAGGATGCGGATTCCGCTGAAAGAAACAGATAAACACGGATCATAATACAAACAGATTTCCAATGACTTGCTAAACTTTTCATTGTCCGCTTAAGTACTTTAGGCACTCGTAACTTTAGTTCACTTTAGGCACGTTAAGTACAGGTTAGTTATGGAACCACTTAGCAATTACGCGATCAATCTCTTTCTTTGCTTCGGATAAATTGGCTTCCAATTTCTCCGGATTAGCCGTGCTGGCTCCGATCACTTCTGCTTCATTGAATCCTGCAAATCCGAAATTGATTTTTGTCAAAAATTTCAAGGTATTCCAATTCGGATAATCGGTTGTAACTTTATCATTGGTATAACTGCCGCCACTGGTATAAATGCTCAGCGCTTTTTTATCCGTAAGCATGCCAAAAGGACCATTAGCGCCGTAATCAAAGGCTTTTCCTTTCTGCAATACCGAATCTAACCATGTTTTGACTATTCCCGGAATACCAAAATTATGCATCGGATGTGCCAGCACCACGATGTCGGCTTTCAGCATCTGTTCGCACATTTTATCCATCGGAGCAATGGCTTTTTGCTGGGAAGCGGTAAGTTCCTTTCCGTTATAATTACGGCTGTAATAAGCGCTCATGGCTTCGTAACCGAAAAAATCCGGAGGTGTTTCTATCAGATTGAGATGTTCGATTTCTGCGTTGTTTACCTTGGCTAAAAAATAATCAAGCAGTTTTTTGGTATTTGAATATTCGCCCGAAGGCAAATAGCTAACGACTAAGACTTTTTTGTTCATAACTATAAATTTTAGGATGATTTATAGAAATAACAAAAAAATCATGTGTTTGTTTAACGGCGTTTAGTTTGTTTCAATAATTTTTAAAAGCTCGTCGAGCTTGGGCGTGAGTATAATTTCGGTACGACGGTTTTTGGCGCGGGCTTCCGGGGTATTTCCGGTTTCAACCGGCAAATACTCGCTTCTTCCCGAAGCGCTTAAGCGTTTGGGATCAATCTTGTCATTTTCCAGAATAATCTTTACGATAGCCGTGGCACGCATCACACTCAGATCCCAGTTGTCTTTAAGCTGTCCGGCGCCGGTGTAAGGCACATTATCGGTATGTCCTTCGATCAAAACGTTGATGTCGGTATTATTTTCGAGCACTTTGGCCAATTTTTTCAGGGCATCGGCGCCTTCTTTCGATACATCATATTTACCCGAAGCAAACAAAAGCTTTTCCTCCAGCGAAACATATACTTTGCCGTTTTTCCGCTGAACAGTCAGGCCTTTTCCTTCAAATCCGAGCAAGGCATCGGCCACTTTTTTCTTCAGATTATTCATTATGGAATCCTGACGGTTGAGTATGGACTGAAGTTCGGTTAGTTTCTGTTGTTTTTGCTGTAATTCGACGCTTAGTTTGTCTAAGTTTTCCTTTTTCTGCGTAAGCTCCTGTTCAAGCTTTTTCAGTTCATCTTCTTTTTTGAAAAGATTTTCCTGTGTGGTCTGGAGTTCGGCAAGTATCTGTTTCGATTCCGATTTATCGCCCGAAGTCAGTTCCCGGTTTTTGGCGGATAATAGTTCGCAGGTCTGGCTAAGCTGAGTGTAGTCGCTCTTTATTTTCCGCAGCGATTCCCCCATTGTGGTGGTGTCGTTGATCAGAAGCTGAATTTTGTTCGTCAGTTTGGCCAGTTCGGTCGTTTGCTGGTCGTTTTTTAAGGTCAGATCTTCGTTATGCCGTTTAAGTTCCGACTGTTCATCGAGACATTTCTTCTGCAAATCTTTCAGTTGATTAGCCGGCACGCATGAAAAGAGGCTCAAAGCCAATAGTAGAATACCAAACGATTGTAAAAAAGGAGATTTCATCTTAAAAAGGGTTTAATTAAAAATTACTAAAACTCGTTCCGCCCAGGTATCCCGGGTTGTGATTCTTTAACTAACGGATTATTTATTTAAAAACATTATTGTCCGATAAAAAATTTCTTTGAAGGGCTAAAGCCCAATGTTTACTATGTTTTACTAACTCCAGGCTTAAGCCTGGAGTTACAAACCGTAACTACTTCAAGGACTTTAGTCCGAATACTTTTATTGGACAACAGTGATTAAACGATAGCATCAGCCTCCCTGTAATCCGGATATGGGTTGATACTCTGTAATAAATAGCGTTTAAAAGCTTTTTTTATTTTAGTATGCCAAAAATTTTGTCAGAAGTCCATTTCAAGGGTAACGGGACAATGATCGGAATGTTTGGCCTGCGGGAGAATAAGTGCCCTGCGCATCAACGGTTCTATGGGCTTGCTTACCATTTCATAGTCGATGCGCCAACCCAGGTTTTTGCTCCGGGCATTGGCGCGGAAGCTCCACCAGGTATAATTGTGGGGTTCCTGGTTAAAATGGCGGAACGAGTCCACGAATCCGCTGTCGATAAACCGGCTCAGCCATTCGCGTTCTTCGGGCAGGAAGCCGGAACTGGTGGCATTTCGTATGGGATCGTGAATGTCGATGGGTTTATGGCAGATGTTATAATCGCCGCAGATGATCAGGTTGGGGCGCGTTTTCTTTAATTCGTTGACATACGTAAGAAAATCTTCAAGCCATATCATTTTGAAAGCCTGCCGTTCGTCGCCGCTCGAACCCGAAGGATGATAGACGCTGATCACGGAAATATCGCCGTAGTCGGCCCGTATCATTCGTCCCTCGAAGTCGTATTTCGGGATATTCATCCCAAAAGCAACGTTGTCGGGCTGGGTTTTGGTAAGCAAAGCTACACCGCTGTACCCTTTTTTTTGCGCCGGGAACCAGAAGGTATGATAGCCGAGCGCTTCAAAATCAAGTACGGGAATCTGTTCGGTTTGAGCTTTAAGCTCCTGAAAACAGACAATGTCCGGATTTACGATCCTGAGCCAGTCGAGCAGTCCTTTGCTGATGGCTGCCCTGATGCCGTTGACGTTATAGGAAATTATATTTTTCATGGTTTTCAAAAATCTTTGGCTAAAGTAGAAAAAAAACATGAGCGTTCGTTTGCCGTACTTCATTTTTTATGGGATGCTGATCTTTTTTGCAGCTCCGGCATTTTTTTGATGAATTAAGTGATGGAGTGATGGGGTGATGGAGTGATGGGGTGATGGGGTGATGAAGTGATGGGGCGATGGAGTGATGGGATTTTACCTTTTGATAATGAAGTTTTGTGTCTCAATAATTAGGTACTGTTTCTCGACGATCTCATTCTGACTCTCGTGATGAAGTGATGGGGTGATGAAGTGATGGGGTGATGGGGTGATGGAGTGATGGGGTGATGGAGTGATGGGATTTTTTGTTTCGATGATGGAATTCTGTTTCTCGATAATGGGATTTTTTGTTTCGATAATGGGATTCTGTCTCTCGATGATGGAAATTTTTATTTCGATAATGGAATTCTGTCTCTCGATGATGGGATTCTTTATTTCGATAATGAGATTCTTTATTTCGATGATGCAGTTCGCTGTTTCGATGATGCGGTTCGCTGTTTCGATGATGCGGTTCGCTGTTTCGACGATGAATTCCTGCCTTGAAATCTTCGTCGAGAAAAAGAAGCTATTCGTTGAAATAAAGGAGTTATTCGTTGAGAGAAAGGATTTATTCATTTAAATAAAGGAGTTATTCGTTGAGAAATAAAAATTATTCTATTTATTATAAAAGTTATTCTAAAAACACAATATGCCTTTTACCAAAAACCCCCAATGCATTGCCTGTGCTATGGATGGTTGTAATAATTCACCAGATTCTTACCAATGTACGAGCGGTATTATCTGCCGGAAAATACGCCGGATGGTTTTTTTTCCGGAAGGTATTTCCGGATAAATAAATTTCCAAAACAATACTTTACGTCATCGGAAAATATCAAAAAATGTCATTTTCAAAAAAAACGATTGGGATTATTATTGAAAAGCATATATTTGCATGCCTATGCCGAAAACAAGATTTATCGACCGTTTTCTTACCTGGCAATTGAAACACATCAGCCAGCGGAACTTTGTGTTGCTGTTAAGCCTGATTACAGGAGCCATCAGCGGTCTGGCAGCCGTTGTTTTAAAAACCACGGTTTATTATACCAACTATTTGCTTACCTACGGTTTTAAAGCCGAAGGGGAGAATTGGCTCTACCTGGCTTATCCGATTATTGGAATTTTCTTCACCGTAATTTTTGTAACATACTTTGTAAAGGATAACATCGGACACGGCATCAGTAAGGTTTTATATTCCATTTCCCGCAACAATGGCATACTGAAACGCCACAACAGCTATTCGTCTATGATTGGAAGCACCATTACCGTAGGCTTTGGTGGTTCCGTAGGGCTGGAAGCGCCTATTGTATTAACAGGGGCTTCCATCGGTTCGAACATGGGCCGGGCTTTCAGGCTTAGCTACCGTGATATTATTTTGCTTATCGGTTGCGGCTCGGCCGGAGCCATTGCCGGTATTTTCAAAGCTCCGATTGCCGGTATCGTTTTTGCCCTTGAAGTGCTGATGCTCGATTTAACGATGGCTTCATTACTCCCCTTGCTCATTTCGGCGGTTACCGGCGCTGTTATAGCCAGCTCCCTGATGGGAAAGGAAGTCTTGTTCAGTTTTACGGTTACGAATCCTTTCAGCTTAGGCAACATTCCATTTTACATGATACTGGGAGTTTTTGCCGGGTTTGTTTCCTTGTATTTTACCAAGGCCGATTTCTTTATTGAAGGGAAATTTTCAAAGATTACGAAAAGCTGGCAGAAGTTATTGATCGGAGGCCTTTCGCTGAGTATATTAATTTTCTTCCTCCCACCGCTTTATGGCGAAGGTTACGAGGGATTGAAAGCGATACTTAACGGGAATGGCGATAATTTGCTTAACAGTAGCTTCTTTTATCAGTTTAAAGATAATGGATTGGTCTTTATTGGCTTTCTTTTACTGGTTATTTTGATAAAAGTGGTTGCGATGGCAATAACCACAGGCAGTGGAGGTGTAGGCGGAATATTTGCGCCCTGTTTGTTTGTGGGCGGTGTTACCGGATTTTTCTTTACGCGGTTGATCGGTTATTTCACAACAATACATTTGCCCGAAAAGAATTTTGCCTTGGCGGGTATGGCAGGGATTATGTCGGGAGTAATGCATGCTCCGCTGACGGCTATTTTTTTGATAGCAGAAATCACAGGCGGCTATCAGTTTATCATCCCGCTGATGATTACCTCGACCATTTCCTATCTTACCATAAATTATTTTGAACCGCATTCCATTTACACCAAACGTTTGGCACAGGACGGACAACTCATCACGCATCATAAAGATAAAGCGCTGCTTTCGCTGATGAAGATAGACCCGCTCATCGAAAAAGATTTTAATACCATCGGACCGGATGCAACCTTAGGCGACCTGGTAAAAGTAGTTTCACAGTCGAAACGCAATGTCTTTCCGGTAGTGGATGAGTATGATAATTTTAAAGGCGTAGTGTTTATAAACGATGTGCGTAATATCATTTTCAAGCCCGAGATGTATGACGATACTTACGTCCGCAACCTGATGTTTATGCCCGATACCCTTGTGGAGATTAACGAAACCATGGAGGATGTGGCTCAGAAATTTCATAACACCGTTCATTATAATCTACCGGTGTTGTCCGGTGGTAAATACATCGGTTTTCTTTCCCGTGCCAATGTTTTTTCGGCTTACCGCAAAATGCTTAAAGAGTTTTCGGAAGAATAAGTTCTGTTGGCGTATTTTGCTTCTTTATTGGGATTAGGATTTGCTGAAAAAAACCACGGAGTGGTTAAATATTAATAGCCCCGAATGCAATTCGGGATAAAAATGTTCTGCAAATCATGAACCCCGGCAGGGGTTCAATAGGGCTATCATTGAACCCTTTCAGGGTTCCGATAATAAAATTGACTTATACCCCGAATTTCATTCGGGGCTATTTAAATTAAATCCTTTCGGATTTTATAACTAACAAATACCCGGCTAAAGTTTTACAAATGCACAGATATGGCATGATGAATCCAATTTCCCTTGCATTTATTTTATAAAAATAATGGTGAATCTAACAAACGACATAACATCATGACATTTTCAGTAAAACCAAATTAACAGGATCAACCGTTGATTAAAAAAATAGGCTGCTTCATCTTTGAAGCAGCCTATCTGTAAAATTGATTAACCCAATTTATTTAATCGAAATGCTGCGAGTAAATTTATTGGTAAGCGTTTCAATCTGGATGAAATAAACACCCGATTTGAAATCAGAAGTATTCAATTTAACTTCTTTTCCATTGCATTTTTGATTGAGAACAACCTGACCGGTATAGTTCAATACTTTAACCGACACCATGTTTTCGTTATTTTTAACGGTAACGAAATCGTTGGCTGGATTAGGATATATCACTAATTGGTTGTTTGATAATTCTCCGATACCGGTAATAGCGCCTACAGAACCATTAGCGTAAGCAGGTTCAAAGATGTTTCCGTCCCAATCGCCAAATTCGCGGGCGGTAGGAGTATCACTCCATTCTACGGAAGATGATGCATCGGCAGATGAAGAGGTAAAGTGCAAATCAAAAAGTTTATCGTTTGCTATCGAAACACTATTGTCGTCGGCAGCCCAAACGAAGGTGATTTTACCTGCAACAGGAGAAGCAAAAGTTACATCCTTAATGCCGGTGTACCAGTTATCGGCATTGATAAAGGTAAGTTTAGAGGCATCGTAGGTAATGGTAAACTGGAACGATCCCATATTCTGGATGTCGGAAGCGTAAACAGGAACGATAAGTTCGCCCTTTTGTGCATCAACAGCCTGAATGGTTAAATTACCAGCGTTTATTCCTTTTAATGGACTATCACCGGCAAGGCTTTTGGCAGCAGGTGTAAATGAAGCATTGGCATCGCCATAGCACAGACCATTAAAATTCATGGTTACATTGGCTCCGTTAACGGTAATTGCTGTGTTGTTGAACAGCCAGTCGCCAACGGTGAAGGAAGAAATAACCGAAGCAATACGTTTCTTAACTAATAAAACGTCAGAAGCTGTTAATCCGCCTGCATTATTTACATCACCTGAATTGAGGAAAATGCCGGTTAGAGTTGAAATGTTGGCAATATGTTTTTTATACAAAAGAACATCACCTGCGGTAACTCCACCCCAAGCCTTTGTAGTAGTAGCATCAAGAGTATAACTACCATTAGGAACGGCATCAAAATGATATGTTCCGTCGGTTCCGGTAGTAAATGTACCAACTGAAGTACCATTATTTTTCAGTGTTAAAACAACATTGCTTAACGGTGTGGCAGCGGTGTTAGGATAAGTAATTAAACCACTGACCGTGCTTCCCTGAGGAGCTGTAACATTAATGTAGAAATTCTTTGTAATGCTATAAGGAACATTACCATAATTGACTGTCAATGTTACAGGATAAATGCCTACGGTAGCATATTGTACCTGCGGGAATTGTTCGGTAGAAGTAGCTGGTGTGCCACCCGGGAATGACCATGACCATGCTGTTGGGTTAAAATTGGAAATATCGTTGAAGTGAACAGTATCGCCTACAGTTACGTTGTTTGCACTTACGGAGAAGTTAACAGCCGTATCCTGGGGATCAACGCCTACCCATTTGTAAATTCCACCTTCGGTAGCGCTGGCATTGAATCCACCAGCCCATCCGGTATTGATATCAAAAAATTTGACAGAGGTATACTGAACAGCAGTGTCGAGGCGTGTGAATGAAGTCAAATCGTTGATACTTTTAGCTGAACCATCACCTAAAGTAGTCGACTGATAGTCGGCGCTAACGTTCATCCATTGTGCGGGTGTACCGGGAACGTAGGCAATGTGTTGTTGCATGAAAGCGCCTGCAGGGTTTATTGTATTCCAGGTTGTACCGCCATTGGTAGTTTTTTTAATAGCCCAAGGAATACCGGTATTTGTGCCATAAGCAAAGCCGATGTTTGCATCTTTAAATCTAACATCGGTTTGGATAGCGCCCATATTTGTTTCGCTTACCGTCCAGTTTAATCCTTTATTGGTTGATTTATAAACACGACCTGCGCTTGTTCCAAACCAGATATTGTCGCCGGAAGCATCGTACATATTAACAGTACCAGCCTCGCTGGCAGAAGCAGCAGGAACATTGGCATCGGGAACTCTTACCCATGTTGTTCCACCATCGGAAGTAGTGAAAAGAAAGAATTTATTCTGATAGGAGTCGCCCATGCAAACACCATTCTGAGAATCGAAGAAATAAATCCAGTCGGCCCAGCTATTGGTAAAGTTAGCTGTGGATTGTACGGTCCAGGTTGCGCCACCATCATTGGTAACAACAATTTTTCCACCGGTTCCTGATTTTGGGAACATGCAGGCATAAGCTTTGGTAGCACTCATGGCAAATATGTTTGAAACACCAAAAGCAGATGCACCCGAGAAATTAATGGTTCCATGAGTCCAGGTTGTACCGCCATCAATGGTTTTGGCAAATTCACGAATATAATTAGTAGGTGTAACTCCGTCGTAAGCTTTTGCCCAAACGGTGTTTTCATTAACGATGCAAATCTGGTCGATACCGCGCGATGCTGTGGTAAAACCGGTGTTTTGCATTTGCCATGCACTGGTATTAATGGTAATTTGATGATAAACATTGTTATTGTTAGCATCAGTAGCAACAACTTTTAAAATATGAGGTCCTAAAACAACACCTGCTGTATTCCAATCATAATTTATGGTAGTTCCTGTAACGGAAGCTTTTTCTACACCATCAATATATAATTTGAAAGAAGTTGGTGTACCGGTAGAAACCGATGCAGCGATAGGAATAGTAGAATTGGGGCTGAAAGTTGTTCCGTTTTCGGGTGAATTGATACGGCTAATTAAATTAGCATTGCCTGGTTTTATTCCGATAACAATAGCATTGTTGTCGTTGAAATTGTTTCCGGCGGGATTCAAAGCGCCAATGGCAAAATAACCGTCAGCATAGCCTGACCAACCCCAGTTAAAATGGAATTTGCTGTCGCTGGTACGATAACCGTCGCATACAAAAGCATGACCACCACTTGCAGTACTTTGACCGGAATAATAAACCGGACGTGAATTGTCAAGTTCGGTACGTATCAAAGCTTTCCAGTTTTCCACATTTGGATAATCAGCCTGAGCTTTATACTGAACAGTAGGATCGTAGTTAAAATAGGTTGATAAAGCATAAGGAACGTCCGTGCTGAAAGCTCCGGATGCATTGGCTCCATAATTCATATCTACAGATACGCCTGCATGATACATTAATGTAGCAACAGCATTATTGGTAGAAGTTACATTATTTGGCATCGAGGTCCAGTTATAAGTGGTTGCTCCGAAATCTGCAGATTGCAATCCGTAAAGAGCATGTAAATAACTGTGCGAACCTACGCCTTGGGCAGGAAAGTTCCAATATTTCATTATCTGCGACATGGCTGTTGCAACACAACCTGTCCATACGTGTCCGCACTGGCCGCCAGATGCTGCCGGGCATAAAGTATTGTAATAGCAACCCTGATCCCAAGTAGTAGTTAATAAAGGAGAAACATCTAAAGTAGATTTTTCAAAATTTCCTGCTTTGATATTATTCCAAATCTTAATGGTTTCAGTGTTCGGTAATTTTGCGGTTATTGCATTGCAAATTTCCTTGCTGTATCCGTCTATCCAATCTTTGGTAGAGGGATTTTCGATATTTTTGGAAATATCACTGGTATAGGAATATCCAAGAATAGGAATAACAGCATCGTCAGCGGATACCATTACCCAACCTCCGGCATTAAATTTAAAGGTATAGAACGCAGTCGTACCTTCATACTGAGTAGCAAAGGCTTCTTTCACCGAATAATCGATAATTTGAGCCGGTGCATAATGCTGATAATAAGCGGTAGCTATTTCTTTTGCAAATTTCTGATTAACAGGATTCGCAAACAAGCTTACCGTTACAGCAATCATCGCTGAAAATAGTAATAGAATTTTTTTCATGTTTTGAAATTTTTATAAATGACTTGAATTAATTAGCCGCAAACATACATAAAATTCAAATTTCAGTTACAAAAGATATAAAATTAATAACCGAAATAATGAATACGCACCTTGTAAAAAATAGCTTGAGCATAGCAATATCCAGACGGATAGTTTATCCCATTGTTTGTTTGAGACGGTGATTAAAATAAATTCTAATTTTTTTAGAATTTATTAAAATTAATCGGACGTGGAATTTTAATTTGTTGCATAGCATCAAGAGCAAACGGATCGGTCATGCCGGCAATATAATCGGTTACAATACGATTGGGTACATTTCCCTCTTGTTTGTAGCGATCTTCCAGATGTTCTAAAAATGTGCCGAACATTTTATCTATTGTTAATGTCCGGGTTTGGTATTCCTTATAATTATGACCAAATTCCAAATAAAGCTGGCTAAAGTGTTCGAAGAGTTCCTTAATTATGTTTTGCCCCATCTTTTCATAGATTAACATTTCGGGGTGTCTGTAAATTTTATCGTAATTGAATTTTCCTAACTCTTTAATAAGTTCGTGCATCGGGTCGGAAAAGCCGATTTTGTTTTTCTTTTTAGAATTAGAAACCAGATCAAGCGCCAGATGATTAATGATTTCACCGTTACGGGTTCCTATTTTTTTCCGGATAATATCGGGTATATCTTTTTCGGAAATAAACTTAGCCGTGATGGCATCTTCAATATCTCTGCCCAGATAGGCAATTTTATCGGCAAAGCGGATAATACAACCTTCGTAGGTACAAGGGAAATAGTTCCGGTCGTGTATCGTATTTAAATCTACGAATTCCCTTCGGGGTTCAATATTATTTTCTTCAAATTTTTCGCCGTTATGATTAATAATACCATCTTTTACGGCATAGGTCAAATTCAGTCCTTTGCCCGCATTAGCGATAAATTCAACTACCCGGTAGCTGTTTATTTCGTGTTTAAACCCTTCGGGCAGTAGCAATTGGTTTAATATACTTTCGCCGGAATGTCCAAAAGGTGTGTGTCCCAAATCATGCCCTAAGCCTATGGCATAAGCTAATTCAGTATCTAATTTCCAGCCGGCTTCATTCAATCCTTTACAAATGGTGGCTGCTACTGTGGCTACGTGAAGCACATGTTCTATGCGGGTACAAACATGGTCGTTTTCAGGGGCAAAGAAGACCTGCGTTTTATTTTTTAGTCTTCGGAAAGCCATGGAATGAATGATTGCCGTTTGATCGCGAAAATAGTAACCACGTATATCATTCTTTCGTTTTACGGTTCTTTTTAAATAAACGTCTTCTGGGAAAGGATTTTCCATGTTCTTCTTTTTTGAATAAAACAAAAGTAGATAAATAAAACTTTCCACGGTTAAATTTTTTTATTTTTTCAGAACAAAACCTCCCATTAATTTGTTTTATTTTCACAATTCATTATTAACCTTAAAAACTTTAATGATATGACCTTTGAATTACCTCAATTACCTTATGCGATGGATGCACTTGAACCGTTTATTTCGAAACAAACGCTCGAATTTCACTACGGGAAGCATCATCAGGCTTATGTAACTAATCTTAACAAACTTGTTCCCGGAACAGAGTTTGAAAACGCCACTTTGGAAGAAATCATACGAAAAGCTACTGGTGGCATATTTAATAATGGTGCTCAGATTTGGAATCACACTTTTTATTGGCATTGTCTAAAACCCAATGGAGGTGGTGAACCTTCCGGTAAATTAGCCGAAGCAATTGTTCAGAAATTTGGTTCTTTTGCCGAATTCAAGGATAAGTTTTCTACAGCCGCCGCTACTTTGTTTGGCTCGGGTTGGGCATGGCTGGTTAAAACGCCCGAAGGTAAGCTGGAAATTGTACAGGAAAGCAATGCCGGAAATCCTTTACGCAACGGACATACTCCTTTGCTTACCTGCGATGTGTGGGAACATGCGTATTATCTGGATAAGCAAAACCGACGTCCCGATTATATTTCCGATTTCTGGAAATTGGTGGATTGGGATGCTGTTGCCAAAAGATTCTAAAAATAAGCACTTGTTTTTAAACAGAAAAAAATCCCCTGTCAATTTATAACAGGGGATTTTTTTATTCTACCGTAACCGACTTCGCTAAGTTGCGAGGCTGGTCCACATTATTGCCGCGCATAACGGCTATGTGATAAGCAAGCAATTGCAACGGAATAGTTGCCAGCAAAGGCGTAAGCATTTCTTCGGTATCGGGTATTTCTATGGAATAGTTGGCAAGATGTTTTACGGTGGTGTCTCCTTTAGTAACAATAGCAATAATCATGGCTTTACGGGCTTTGATTTCTTCGATATTTGAAACTACCTTTTCATACGTTCCGTGTTTTGTAGCGATAACTACAACAGGCATATTTTCATCAATCAAAGCAATGGGGCCGTGTTTCATTTCGGCGGCTGCATAGCCTTCGGCGTGAATATAGGATATTTCTTTCAGTTTTAAAGCGCCTTCAAGGGCAACCGGATAATTGTAACCGCGTCCTAAATAAAGAAAATTGCGGACGTCTTTAAATATTTTAGCCAATTCAATAATCTGGTCGTTAACTTTCAGGGTTTCTTCCACTTTTTCAGGAATAAGTTCCATGGCATTGATGATCTGCTGAAATCTTGATTTGGTTATACTTCCTTTAGTTTTTGCAATGGAAAGAGCCATAAGTGTCAAAATAGTAACCTGTGCCGTAAACGCTTTTGTGGAAGCGACACCTATTTCGGGTCCTGCATGAGTATAAACACCAGCTTGTGTAGCTCTGGCAATGGATGAACCAACCACATTGCATATTCCGATAATCGTAGCGCCCTTAGATTTAGCAAGTTCCACGGCAGCAAGGGTATCGGCTGTTTCGCCCGATTGAGATATGGCTATTACGACATCGCGTTCGGAAATAATCGGGTTGCGGTAACGAAATTCCGAAGCATATTCCACCTCTACAGGAACGCGGGCTAATTCTTCAAAAAGATATTCGCCAACCAATGCCGCATGCCATGAAGTGCCGCAAGCAACAAAAACGATACGTTCGGCATTGGTTATTTTCTGCTCAAAATCAGAAATACCACCCAATTGAACGATACTCTTTTGTGCATTAAGCCGACCACGCATACAATCCTTGATGGAATTGGGTTGTTCAAAAATTTCCTTTAACATGAAATGTTTATAACCACCCTTTTCGAGTTGGTTAAGGTTCATTTCCAGTTTTTGAATATACGGAGTTTTCTCCTTATTAGCTATGGTTATGATGCGTAAATCTTCACCACGCCTCATTATAGCAATTTCCTCATCGTTAAGATAAACTACATTTGAAGTATATTCGATGATAGGAGTAGCATCGGAGGCAACAAAGAATTCGTTATCTCCTATTCCAACCACCAGCGGACTTGCCTTTTTTGCGGCAATCAACATATCCGGGTTATCCTGCGATATAATGACAATAGCATAGGCACCTATAACCTGCGATAAAGCTATTCGTAAGGCTTCTATTAAATCTACTTTTTCGTTAACCTGAATATCTTCAATTAAATGTATCAATACTTCAGTATCGGTATTGCTTGTAAAAGTATATCCACGACCAATCAATTCTTTTTTCAAAGAGGCATAATTTTCGATAATGCCGTTATGGATGATGGCTAATTTTTTAGAAGGAGAAAAATGGGGATGAGCATTGATATCGTTGGGTTCGCCATGAGTAGCCCAGCGGGTATGGGCAATTCCTACCGTTCCGCTTAAATCTTTATCTTTGATCAGCTTATCTAATTGGGAAACTTTCCCTTTGCTTTTGAATAATTTTAAACTGCCGTTTAGGATGGCTATTCCTGCGCTATCATATCCACGATATTCCAAACGATACAAGCCCTTCATTAAAATAGGCTTTGCCTGACGCGGACCTATGTAAGAAACAATTCCACACATATCATAATTTTTTAAAAAACGTTAGCAAAGATACGTCTTATTAATTGAAAATTTAAAAATATAAACCGAAGGAATTCACCCGACTTTACACTGAGTGCTCAGGAATCTACAAAAAATAAAGGGTCTCAAACAATTACTTTTGAAGTCTGGTGTAAATCAATTGCAACTTAATTTTTCCGGTGGTAGTGTTCGAACCATTTAAAATTAATCTCGGAGCATTGCCGGAATTATGAAGGCTCAACCCATAATCGCCAACTTTACCATCTAAAAGTTGCTGAAGATAGCGTGAAATTCGGAAACGATAAGTTTTTGATGTGGAATTATATACCCCGTCGAAAAAGGTAGTGCCTTCTTCTATATAATCAGCCAAATTCCAATCATGTTCGCCGTTTTCGATATATCTCGTTAGGCTCAATGACGAAGGTGGAGTGTATTTACCATCGGTATCGGCATTTTTAAAAATAAGTTGTGCTTCGTTAATAGCTATTTTCCCGGAATCAAGTAAATGTTTCAGGTAGGGAAACCGAAGCTTAACTCTAACGCCGCCCATCGCCTGAACGTATATTTTATCTCTTCCTTTTAGCGTATCTCCGTTGAGTTGTTGTCTAAATGCAGCATTGGCATGACGATAACCAAAATGATCGAAATGATTGAAAAAAGGTGTATAACTATCTACTACAAGGTTAAAAACCAAAGTATCTGTTGTATTATGGTAATATAATTTTAGTCCGCTGTATGTTCCTAATAAATTAAAATACAGAATTGAGCCTTGTCCAGAAGCGTTTACCGGAGTAGCGGTAAGATAAATCCCATTAATGTATTTTTTAAAGTTATCGCTTGAACTTAAATTAGTTGCCGAAGCATTAAGAATTTTATTTCCAAGTATTGAATTTAATTTAATGCGCAAATAAGGGGTATATTTTACAGTGTCAATTTTTACACTATCGGTAGGATGGGGATAAAAAGTATAACGTGCCAGCTCCTGTGAGTGAATATTCTTCTTTTGATTATAATAATAAACGCTATTAAGTGACAGAGTGTCTGCCATTTCATAAATCTTAACTGTTATAGGGGTGGTGGTATCGCCATAATATCCCTTATACTTATACTGCAATTGTAAAACCAATGAATCAAAAACTGGTTGAGCGCCAAAATCATAATTATATTCAGAGAGGCTGAGTTGCGTATATATACTTGCAACGGTTTTTCCGAAAACGGGATCATAAATGGAACCTAACAGGGTAGAACTGGTAGTAGGAGTATGGCCGGTAGTAATGGAGTCATCATACACCGAATACGCTATTACTGTTGAGGTATCGCAATACCTCAAATTTAGCCTGTCGCCCACAGGGGTTATCCCCAAGCCTAATTTATCGGGTTCTTTCTGGCACGAAAAAAATAGTGATGAAAAAAGTACGATTACAGAAATGAGTAATCGGGAGCTGTGGTTCACAATGCTTGAATTGTTCATGAAAATTGGCTAAAATTTTTATTCTGGAGCCACATTATTCTGTAAAAGAATATTTTTGTAATAATCTGAATACGCCTCAATATACTTATCCATAGGTTTAAAATCTAAAAATGACTTACCCGATTGATTCAGGTACTCTAAAATTTCTGGATTGATTTGTTCAGAACTGATAATGATTCCGTCAGAATAGTCAATGGCTGCCATCATCATACTAACGAAGTTTGCTTTGCGATAGTATTTAAGATCTTTATTTGTTATTCCTTCCAATTTGATTTTCTGGGCAAAATCTTTATTCATGTTTCCCTCAAAATCGTCATTATAAATGGAATAAAGGACTTTGGTATCAGTAAATAAAGGATTGTCTTTAAATGCTTTTTTAATATACAAGGGTACAAGGCTGGTCATCCAGCCGTGGCAATGCACAATGTCGGGCGACCATCCCAATTTTTTCACTGTTTCCAGAACACCTCTCGAAAAGAAAACGGCACGCTCATCATTATCCTTAAAAAATTTTTGATTTTTATCGGTGAAAATAAATTTACGCTGGAAATAATCCTCGTTATCAATAAAATAAATTTGCATTCGAGCCTGCTGGATAGAAGCCACCTTGATGATAAGCGGATGGTCGGTATCGTCAATAATAAGATTCATACCCGATAGGCGTATGACTTCGTGAAGCTGGTTACGTCTTTCATTAATGCAACCAAAACGCGGCATAAAAGTTCGTATTTCCATTCCATTTTCCTGAACTGCCTGTGGTAAATACCGACAAATTGTCGCCATCTGGCTTTCCGGTAGATATGGTGTAATTTCCTGTGTTACATACAGGACCCTAGTTTTTTCCATAATAATCCACAACTCTTTCTTGAAATCGGATGCAAAGATACTAAAAAATTTTTTAATTAAATCCTAATTGCACATTCTTTTAATTCATTTCTAAAGTTTTATATGGAATGCCGGTTTTTGTTTTTTTTAAATGGGTAACCGCTTATTAACAAGGATATTCTTATCGAAAAAAATTAAATTCGTCATTGTTTTATTAACCAACATAAATTAATTATAATTTTGCCAGCCAATAAAATTTACTCTTCTCCAGAACTTATAAAATTCATTACCAATGAATAAAATAGAAAAACATCCCATTTTGGATATTCCTGTAACTGAAAAAGTTACATTTACTTTTGAAGGACATCAAATTAGTGGAGAAAAAGGCTTTACCATAGCCGCAGCACTGCACCAGGCAGGGTTTCCGGTCCATAGTCATAGCCTGGCCAACCGTGAACGTAGTCTCGAATGTGGCATCGGGAAGTGCGGTGCCTGCGAAATGCTGGTTGACGGTCAAATACGGCGAATTTGCATTACTCCTGTTGATGGAATAAAAGAAGTAAGTGAAATTCCGAAAAATTTTACTCCGGATGTTCGTAAATTTGAAATTGAAAAGCCGACCAATGTTTATAAAACCACGGTGGCAATTATCGGTGCGGGTCCGGCAGGATTGGCTGCCCGCGAAGAACTGAACAAGCACCATATTGATAATATTGTAATTGACAATAATGCAAAGATTGGCGGACAATTCAACATGCAGACTCACCAGTTTTTCTTTTTTGAAAAAGAAAAAAAATTCGGTGGTATGCGTGGTTTCGATATTGCCAAAACGCTTGCCGGCGATAATCACGAAGGCATATTCCTGAATTCTACAGTCTGGGATATCCTTGAAGGAAAGCGTATTGCTGTCAAAAATATTAAAACCGAAGAAATTTATTATGTGGAAGCCGATTTTCTGGTTGTTACCACCGGAGCGGTTCCATTTATGCCCACCTTTGAAAATGATGATCTCCCCGGAGTGTACACCGCTGCCGTGATTCAGAAAATGATGAACACCGAATTTACGCTTCTGGGAAAAAATATTCTTACCGTCGGCGCCGGAAACATTGGTTATCTAACTTCTTATCAATTAATGCAAGCCGGAGCCAATGTAAAAGCCATCATCGAAGCCATGCCTTCCGAAGGAGGATTCCCGGTACAGGCAAACCGCGTTCGCCGTCTTGGAATTCCGGTTCTCACCTCACACATCCTGCTCAAAGCTATTCCGAACGAAAATCATGATGGAATTACCGGTGCAGTTATTGCTGAATGCAAAGATTTTAAAGCTATTTCGGGGACTGAAAAAATATTTTCGGGCATAGATGCCATTAATATTTGTACGGGATTGGTTCCTGATGATCAGTTAATTATTAAAGGACACGAAATTTTCGGACGTTATTGCTATGGCGGCGGCGATTCTATCCGTATTGGTGAAGGCACAAGCGCCGTTCTCCGTGGAAAACAACTTGCTTTTGAAATTCTGGAAGATATGGGGAAACGTTATAATTATGACGAATTTTTAGCCATTTCCAAGGAATATATTGATTCGCAGCAGCATCCTTCAAGGGTAATTGAAAAACCATATCAGCCGGACAAAGAAAGGATGTTCCAAAAACCTTTTGTACAGATCGACTGTCTGTATGGTTTTGCCTGTAATCCCTGTGAATTTGCTTGTCCTCACGGAGCCATTACCAAAACTTCCACCAGTACCGTTCCTCAGATAGATTATACGAAGTGCATCGGTTGTATGGATTGCGTTTATCAATGTCCAGGACTCGCTATTTTTGGCTATGCTTTAAATAAAGACTGGTTATTTCTTCCGGTGGAATTTGATGTGCAGGAAAAATCGGAAGTATTTCTGGTTGATAATTATGGAAAAAAGCTCGGAGAAGGAATAATTGAAAAATTATTGGTAAAACCCAACAAAACCAATGTTGCCCGTGTAAAATCTCTCGATATTCATGGTGAAGACCTGATAAAAGTGAGAGGTTTTATTGTTAAGGAAAAATATCCCGAAACCATAAAAATGGAAACTACCCATTATGAACCCACCTCGGATGTTTATGTTTGTCATTGCGACGACGTTACATTGACGGAAGTAATGGAAACCATTGATGAACGGAAATTTATTTCGGTGGATGAAATAAAGCATACTACCCGTTTGGGTATGGGCGCTTGCCGCGGAAAACGTTGCATCAAGCGATTGAAACAAACATTAGCCGGTTCGGGTATTCAAATTGTTGGCGAAGCTACTCCACGCGGACCTCTTTCCAATCAACTTGCCCTTGGTGAACTGTATCCCCATTCCCAACATGAAAAAATAATCACAAACGTTTGTAATAAAAAAATAAAAACCATAGAAGTACAATCATTTGTTGCCGGAGGCGGAATTGCCGGCAGCAGTTTGTTCCGTTATTTATCGGAAGCCGGTATGCATCCGACCATGATCAATTACGACCGTGGTTCTTCATGGCGTAATATTGCCGGAGGACGACCCGCATTCAGCCTTCCTGAAATTGCAGATATCGCCCGCCACAACCATGAAATTTTCAAAGATTTACAAAAAATCCATAATATTAATTTATTGGGTACCCGCTATGTAACTTTTGCTCACGACGAGGCTACCTACAAAGCTTTGGAAGAAGCCAAAGCCTGGTCGGATGCTTACATGGTAGAACCAAAGGATTTTGCCAAGGAAATTTCTCCTTTTATCAATCCGGGATTAAAAACGTATATCGCAGCTCAGATTACCCACGATTGTTGGCAGGCAACTCCAGGCCGGGTTATTGATCTTATTCGCCGGATAGGTATTGCCAAAGGTGGTACTATTTTAGAGGACTGCCAGTTGGTTGATGTGCGAAAAGAAGGTAAAACCTTCATAGTATTGGTACAAACTCATAATCATGAGTATATAGAATTTCGTACCGAAATATTCATCAATGCTCTTGGCGCCGGTGGTGAGAAATTTACCCGCATGCTCGGAATTGAAACCGGATTGTATCCAATAAAACATCAGGCATTCATTACCCGCCGGCTTCCGATGATGGGTATCAACGGCAGCCCGCTCGATATGATTATTGACCGCCGGAAGTATAAAGGATTCATTGCAGTTTATGGTCAGCAGTTGGGCGAAACCGGACAAATTATTGCTTGTGCTTCACCGGCAGTTGAACCTATGGAAGCAGGCAAAAACCTGAAGATAAATTCCAAGGAATTTCTTGAAATTTCGGCAGAAGTTTTCGTGGATTGGTTCCCCAAACTTTCATCAGTCGGATTTCAAGCCATTTGGGCCGGTTATTACACCGAACCCCGGATGTATATTGATCCGGAATTAGGTTTGTTCCTTGGCATGCGCGGACACGGTTTTATGTTAAGCCAGTACCTGGCAAAAGTCTATGTAGACAAACTAAACGGGAAACCTGTTCCTGAATATTTCCATCGCCTGAAATTTGAAGGCGACGGTTTACTGGAAAGCTCTTTTAAATAATTATTTGCGTATCACAATATTAATTTTTATCTTTGCACCCCCTGTTTTTTAAAAATAATACTGTGGATTTCCGTAATGAATTTGTAATCCCATTTAGTGGATTAAGTATTGGAAACCATCAATTTACTTTTAAAATTGATGATAAGTTCTTTGATAATTTTGAGTATTCAGAAATTAAAAAAGGCAACGTTAACGTTATGCTCCGGTTCGAAAAACAGGAGCAGATGCTGATTTTGGATTTTGATATCCGGGGAACGATTCAAGTGATTTGTGATCGCTGCCTGGATACCTACGACCAACCCATTGCCGGCAAGGAACGTTTAATCGTTAAATTTGGAGAAGAAGCTGAAGAAGAATCCGATGAAATAATTATTATTCCCGTTGGACAATTTCAGCTCGACGTAAGCCAGTATATTTATGAATACATCAATCTATTACTTCCTATCCGGCTGGTTCATCCCGAAGACGAAAACGGGAAAAGCCTTTGCGATCCGGAAGTCATTAAAAAATTAGAGGAGCTATCGGTAAAAAAAACCACTGATTCCAAATGGGATATTTTGAAAAACATAAAATTAAATGAATAATTGATTGTTATACTATTTTTAAATTTTTTATAAAATGCCAAATCCAAAACACAGATTCTCGAGAACGAGAAGCGCAAAACGCAGAACACATTATAAAGCTACAGTTCCAACCATGATCATTTGTTCCAAATGCGGAGCATCGGTATTGTATCACAGAGTATGCCCTGAATGTGGTTATTACAGAGGTAAACTGGCTATTGAAAAAGAAGCTGCGGTTTAAATCCTGAATAAGTTTTAATTAAAGAAAAACATCCATGAAAGTTGGAATAGATGTTATGGGAGGTGATTTTGCCCCAAAAGCCTGTATTGGAGGTGCAATTTTAGCCCATAAGGAAATGTCTCCTGCTGACCGGATAGTGTTGATAGGCGACCAAGACATCATTCGCAATAGCTTACTTGCTGAGGATGCAAATCTTCAGGATTTTGATATCGTTCATGCTCCCGATGTTATTGGCATGGGCGAGCATCCCACCAAGGCGCTTCTTAAAAAACCACATTCAAGCATTGGAGTAGGTTTCAATTTACTTAAGAATCATAAAATAGATGCTTTTTCAGGAGCGGGCAGCAGCGGAGCCATGTTAGTGGGCGCCATTTTCAGTGTAAATGCCATCCCGGGAATTATCCGGCCATGTACTTCGGGATTTATTCCTCAGGAAGATGGCGGAGTAAGTGTTTTATTAGATATTGGAACCAATCCCGACGTAAAACCCGATGTTTTATATCAGTTTGCTATTTTAGGTTCTCTCTATGCCGATTATGTGCATAAAATTAAAAATCCTCGGGTGGGATTGCTGAATATTGGTGGCGAAGAAGAAAAAGGTAATTTAGCATGTCAGGCGGCCTATAAACTGATGAAGAATTCCAAAAATTTCAATTTTGTAGGGAATGTGGAAGGACGCGACCTCTACAAAGGCAAGGCCGACGTTATTGTTTGCGATGGTTTTACCGGTAACATTGTACTGAAACAAGCCGAAGCCATGTACCGCATGATGCTTAAACGCGGTTTGATTGACGACTATTTCCGCCGGTTTAATTACGAAAATTACGGTGGCACTCCTTTATTAGGTATTAATGCTTCTGTTATTTTGGGCCATGGCATTTCCAACGACGTTGCCAACAAAAACATGATACTGCTTGCCAGAGACGTTTTTAATGCTAAACTTCCGCAACGAATTAAAAATGCTATCAATGATTACGCTATCACCAACGAGGTGTAAGAAGCGTATTTAATATAACCCTGAATGAATAAGATAAGAGCTGCTATTACCGGAATTGCCGCCTATGTGCCCGACTACGTTTTAACCAACGAAGAACTTAGCCATATGGTGGATACTACCGATGAATGGATAATGACCCGCATCGGTATAAAAGAACGTCGGATATTAAAAGGTGAAGGAAAAGGCACCTCCGATATGGGAGCGGCAGCGGTAAAACGATTGCTTAAAAAAACCGGAACCGATCCTTCGGAAATTGACATGCTTATTTGCGCTGTAGTTACTCCTGATATGCTTTTTCCTGCTACAGCCAACATCATCAGCGACAAAACAGGCGTTAAAAATGCGTTTGGTTTTGACCTCAATGCCGGCTGTTCCAGTTTTCTTTATGCTTTGGTAACGGCTTCCAAATTCGTGGAATCCGGATCTCATAAAAAAGTGATCGTAGTAGGCGCCGATAAAATGTCGTCCATCGTGGATTATACCGACAGGGCAACCTGTCCTATCTTTGGCGATGGCGCAGGAGCTGTTCTTCTGGAACCTACTACCGAAGAGTTTGGGGTAATGGATGCTATTATGCATGTCGACGGTGCGGGTCGTAAACATTTGCACCAGGTAGCCGGCGGTTCGGTAAAACCACCAACTCACGAAACCATTGACGCCCGCGAACATTATATTTATCAGGAAGGACAACCCGTTTTTAAAGCCGCTGTTATGCACATGGCGGATGTATCGGTAGAAATGATGCAACGACATCATCTCAAAGCCGAAAACGTTTGGTTAGTCCCGCACCAGGCAAATATGCGAATTATTGAAGCTACGGCTCATCGCATGAATCTGAGCAAGGAACGCGTAATGATTAACATACAGCGCTACGGCAATACTACTTCCGCTACCTTGCCTTTATGTCTTTGGGAATGGGAAAATAAATTAAAAAAAGGCGACGACCTTATCCTGGCAACTTTTGGTGCCGGATTCACCTGGGGAGCCGTATACCTTAAATGGGCTTACGATCCCGAATGAAGATTTTTAAATGAGCCGCCCATGGATGGTTTGTAGAGATTATGTAAATTAATCTCATCCATGGGTGTTTCATGGTTTTTTGGTTAGGGGTAAACCGGCAACGGTTTACCCCTTTTTTTTAGAATAAACCTAACCTTCAGCAAACGGTTACCCCTTTTCTTTAGAATAATACACCTTGTTAATTAATAAATACCTCTATTCTTTAGACTACTGCTATTTAGTAATTAACAAACACCCTTTTTCAATTGACTAATGCTATTTATTAATTAACAAACATCCTTTTTCAATTGACTAATGCCACTTGTTAGTTAATGAATACCTCTATTCATTAGACTAATGCCATTTATTAATAAACAAAGGAGTCTTTTCATTAGATTACTGCTATTTATTAATTAACAAATACCCTTTTTCAATTGATTACAGCCATTCATTAATAAACAAAAGGGTTTTTTCAATGAATTAACGCCATTCAGTAGTTAATACGTATGCTTTTTCAATAAGAAAGGCCGCTCTGCCAATAAGCAAAGCGGCCTTTCTTGAATATCATCCTAAAATGATGACGGATAATGATAATTTATCTTGCGGGAGGAGTGTACGATCCGTTGGCATCGCCATAAACCAGACCGTTGAAATCCTGTATCACATCGTTGCCGTTGACCGTAAGTGGTACATTGTTGAATAACCAGTCGCCTACCGAAAAGGATGTAATGATAATGGCAATGCGTTTCTTTATCAGCAATACATCGGAAGCCGACAAGCTGCCCGAGCCGTTAACATCGCCGGATGCCAAATAAATTCCCGATAATTGGGAAATATTGGCAATATGTTTTTTGTAAAGCAATACATCGGAAGCGCTAACGCCACCCCAGGGTTTGGCGGTGCTTACGCTAAGCGTATAACTGCCATCATCCACATTGCTGAAACTATAAGCGCCCGTAGTATTGGTAGTAGCCGTAGCCACCACATTGCCGCTGTTGTTCTTCAGGTCAATGGTTAATCCGCTCAACGGGGTGTTTGCGTTGTTGGAATAATGGATGGTTCCGCTCACGGTATGCCCGCCGGCTCCGCACATGCTGAAAGGAACAAAAGTAACCAGACCGAGCGAATCAATATCTGCCTTGTGAACGATTACCTGTTCAATGGCTGCGGGTGTAATGTTGTTGATGCCCCAGCAGTTGTTCATGGCGCTGACGGCATTGGGTGTATTGTTGTAGAAAGCGATGATATTGCCTCCGTTTCCGTTGTTTTCAAACGTATTGTTGCCCGGATTGTACGTAGCCGCAGCAGTATCACCAAGATTGATCATGGCATGGCTCTGGGCGGTAATTCCCCAAAGGTTACCGGTAATGGTATTGCCGGTTACCATAGCGTGGTAGTTCTGGACGCCATAAAAATTCAGTCCGCTTCCGCCCAGCATCGGATTTCCTTCGCTATTGTTATCCTGAACGTTGTTGTAACTGATTTCTCCGCTCATGTTATTTCCTGTAAAAGCAATACCATAACGGTTATCTTTTACCATGTTACTATCAATAACGGCATTACAGGTTACACCCAGCAGAGATGAAACAGCGATACCGCCTGCTTTGGTATTTGCCCGGTTTCCTAAAACTAAGTTACTGATGATATAAGTGGTATCGCCATCGCCCGAAGGTCCCAGGTTTATCTGCGGACGATTGGAGTTGTCGGTGGTATTATTGTAGAAATAACAGTGTTTGATTACCGGCGCTGCCGAAACATTGGCTCCGGAAGCAATGGCGGAACGAATATTATCGGTAAACTGGCAACGGGTTATGGTTGTGTTTCCTCCGAAAAGTTCGAGCGCAGCGCTGGTGGAGTTGAGTTTGCTTTGTTTCCTTATGATGCAGGAATCAATGGAAAGACTGCCACCCAGCTTGCGAATGCCCCCGCCAAATTCGATGCGGGATTTTCGGATAACGATAACCGAATTATCCTCAAAGGTAATCCCTTTGTAATTGTTGAGGGTATCGGTAGCCGTCAGCATCACACCTTCCGGTGGGTTGACGGTAAAGGAACCTTTAACGGTAAGTAAAACGGCCGGGTCGAATTTTACCATAGCATTGGTTAAAATGTTGAAATGGTCGCCGGTTTCGATAGTAAGATCGGCTGTTACCCGATAGCTGCCACCGTTGGCAACAACTACACCGTTGGAGTGAGCCACTAAGGAATCGAGATTCCACACCACACCCGTTCCCGGAGTGATGTATTGTGCCATTGCCGGGCTAATGCCAAGCACAAAGAAGAGTGAAAAGAGTAATAAGTAGTTTAGTTTTCTCATAGCGATAAGTTTTTGTGAATTAAATCCAAACCGCTTAGGGTTTGGAAAATGGAAAATTATAAAATAGTTTAAGAACAGAAAAATACTCGTCAGTAATCAGAATTCAACTCATCAGTGATCAGTTAAAAACTCATCAGTTACCAGTTTAAAACTCATCAGTGATCAGTTTTAAATTCATCAGGATCTTTTGAAGAATTCATCAGGATCTTTTAAAGAATTCATCAGGATCTTTTGAAGAACTCGTCAGGATCTTTTGAAGAATTCATCAGGATCTTTTAAAGAATTCGTCAGGATCTTTTAAAGAACTTATCAGTATCTTTTGAAAAATTCATCAGAATCATTTGAAGAACTCCTCGGTGATCAGGAAAATTTCTTGTTTATAAAATTAAAATCATTATTGTCCGATAAAAAACTTCTTTGAATGGCTAAAGCCCAATATTTACTGTATTTTACTAACTCCAGGCTTAAGCCTGGAGTTATAAATCGCAATTACCGGGAGGACTTTAGTCCGGATACTTTTATCGGACAACGGTGAATTAAAACGATGAATAATCAATCAAAGAACTATTATTTAACCGCTACTGTTTCGATTTCAATCAGAACACCCAAAGGAAGTTTTACCACACCAAAGGCGGCGCGTGCGGGACTGTTTTCGGGATAATATTTACCATAAACTTCGTTCATGGCGGCAAAGTTGTTCATATCGCTAAGCAGGCAGGTGGATTTCACCACGTCGGCAAAGGTATAACCGGCTTCTTTCAGGATTTCACCTATATTTTTCATTACCTGTTCGGTTTGTTCTTTGATGCCGCCTTCGGCTACTTTTCCTGTTTCGGGATTGATGGGAACCTGTCCGCTGATGTAAAGGGTTCCGTTGGCTTCCACAGCCTGGCTGTAAGGACCGATGGCTTTGGGCGCCTTTTCGGTATGGATTATTTTTTTCATGTCATAGATTTTTAAAGATTATGGCAAAAATACGAAATTAAGTTCACTCTTCAGGTTGTATTGCAAAGGAAAAAGCAATCAGAAAATAAAGTGTCTAAAGGGCCTAAAATGCCTAATGTTTATTTTCTTTATAATTCATCTTTCAAGTACTTTAGGCATTCGCAACTTTAGTTCACTTTAGGCACTGATTAGTTACGAATTTTAAAAAGCTTAGTAGATCACAGTAATTGTTCCGGTCCTGACTTCATACATTTAGTGCGGTAGGAGTTTCCAGTTTTTTATCAGAAAGGCTAAAGGGCTATTCATTATCTCTTTTGTTGGAGAAGGAAATTTATAAACATCCTTTGTTACAGAATCTTGGAT
>Ga0183100_1000326_pt1 | contig 47078 bp, 40 predicted proteins | sample Biomet2_FD_127789 | JGI IMG/M metagenome (GOLD analysis project Ga0183100, IMG submission 127789) | Microbial communities from bioreactor (seeded with anoxic lake sediment) at LBNL, California, USA - Biofuel metagenome 2 | ecosystem: Engineered > Bioreactor > Anaerobic > Unclassified ... | reverse complement strand
CCAATCATTTTTATTTATTCTGCAAACCGACGTATTCATAATATTTTTTTCAACAATCTCTTTTTCAATTTTGTATCTTCGCGAAAAATGATTTCTGCTTTCTGTCATGTTTTGAATTTCAATTACCCTTTGATACCATAAATCGCCCTTAACTTTTTTGGCAAAATTTATCGATGTATCTGCATTGCCTCTATCTAGGTAAATACACATGCAGTCATAATTCACCATCAATTTAACTATTCCCAAAATGTATAACTTCGCTTGTTCATCTGTTCCGTGACGATAAAAAACTTCGTTCAACGGGTTTTGCAGAAATCCACTATCGATAATGACAATACCTTCTAATTCATTCAGATTTTCAAGGCTTCCTTTTATTCGGCGCAATCCTTGTACAATATATTTCTGTGCGTCAAAATTAGAATTAAACTCATCACCTATATCATATTTGTACAATTCCTCTTGCATTTTTTTGGGAGCACTATCTATATGTATAAAGCAGAAGTCATCCACACACATAGCAAGCTTTCCAATGTTATTATTAGTCAATATCATTTCCTCATATACTACTTTTGGTAAAGCAGCAATGTGACAAAAATCAGTTGGTATTTGCGGGTTTTCTTCCATTAGGCAATGAACTATATATCCTTTGTTTTCAAAATGTGTCTTCAGTTTTTCTGCAACTGATGTTTTCCCTGTTCCTGGTAAACCCTCTATCCAAAATAACTTATCCATTTTTTCTCCAATCTGAGCATTATATAAATAATCTTGTTTCGTTCATCAATTGGCTGATACGGTATTCCTAAATTAGGGCTATTCCCAAAACTTCCGAATTGCCTCTTTGATTTCCGCTAAATTACGGGTGTGAGTTTGATTTCGAAAATGTGGGGGAAAGAGCCTTTGATACATGGATAGTCTATATCGATCATCTAATAGTAACACAATGCCGCGGTCTGCATGCCCTCGTATCACGCGTCCTGCAGCCTGCATCACTTTATTCATGCCGGGGTATCGATAAGCGAAATCAAATCCGACCTTGCCCTCACTTTGGTAGTAATCGCGAATCAAGTCCTGCTCCGCATTGATTTGCGGCAGACCGACGCCCACCACCGCGACGCCGATTAACTTGTCGCCCTTTAAATCAATGCCCTCGGAAAATGCGCCACCCAGTACGCAAAATCCCAACATGGTCTTTTGGGGATTGGACTCAAATCGCCCCAAAAACGTTTCTTTTTCCTCATCGCCCATTTCAGTTGATTGACAGAATAAATCGATTTCCGGGTGGTCGCCTACGAATATTTCCGCCACCATCTGCAAATATTGATAGGAGGGGAAATACGCCATGTAATTGCCGCATTTGGCGCTCACCATCTCGAAAATCGCATCGCTGATGGGCTTTTTGGTTTGTTCGCGGTCTTTATACTTAGTGCTTAAATAGTCCGTTACGATAAGGCACAAATTCTTCGGGTCAAAAGGCGAGGGAACCGCGTAAGTGAAATCTGATTCACTACCACCTAAAACATCCCGATAATAGGAAAGAGGTGTCAATGTGGCAGAAAACAGGATAGAGCCGACACCTAAATCCAAGGATTTTTTCAAAAAAGCGGACGGATTCCGGCAAAATAGCTTGACGGTCACCTCGCTTTTATATGCGCGCAAATAGGTGATGTAGCTATCATCATATAGTGTGGCGATTTTAAGAAAAGTCTGCACCCTAAAATAGAGGTTAAGCACTATGTCGTGACAAGCGGCATGCTCATGCTCCTTGAGCCACCGCTCACATATGGCGGTGTAGGGAACGAGCAAATCGATAAGCTCTGACGGACATTCCGTTTTGGTGATGATGTCACGCTCTTCCGCCTCTTTTCGATACGACAGGAGCAAGTTATTGATGCCTGAGAGTGCATTAAAAAGTGCGGGGCTGTCTTTGCCAACGGCTCGTTTTAGTTCCAAAATCTCCGATTTAACGAGCGACGCCGAATACATACTGCGCGCGCGGTCGACCAAATTGTGCGCCTCGTCCACCAAAAATACGTAGGGACCGGGGCTATCTGAAAAAAATCGTTTTAAGGACACGCGTGGGTCAAATAGATGATTGTAGTCGCAAATGATGACGTCGCACCAGAGGGATAGGTCAAGAGACAGCTCAAACGGGCAGAGATTAAATTCTTTGGCAAGCCTCTCGATGTTTGCGCGCGTGAGAGTGCTTTCCGTCTGCATGATGCTAAATACCGCATCGCGTGCGCGGTTATAATAACCTTTCGCATAGGGACAGGCTTCTGGCGTGCAGACGCGTTCTTCCAAAAAGCAGATGGTGTCTTTCGCCGTTAGCGTGATCGATTTGAGAGACAGGTTTTGCTGTTTCATGATGGAAATGGCTCCTTCGGCGGCTTTTCGTGTCGTGGTCTTGGCGGTCAGATAGAACACTTTTTGGCTTAGATCCTCGCCGATGGATTTAATGGCTGGAAATAGGGTAGACATGGTTTTTCCGATGCCGGTTGGTGCCATGCAGTAAAGTTTTTTTCCGCCCCGTATCGTTTTATATACCGCGGCGGCAAGATGATGCTGTCCCTCTCGATATTGCGGAAAAGGAAATTTTAAATTTCTCGCGGATTCTTGCCGTGTTTCTTCCCACGTTTTTTGCATGTTCAGCCACTTGCTATATTCTTTTAGGAGATTCTGATAAAATTCCGTCAGTTCTTCTCTCGTGTATGTCTTATTAAACCGTTTGATTTCGTCGGTATCGATTTGATAATAGGTAAGCTGTACATTGATAGAAGGGAGAGCGCACTTTTCGGCGTACATAAATGCGTAGCATTTTGCCTGTCCCCAATAGGCGCGGTTTGCGTCCTCTTCGATGGTAGCTAAATCCTGATTGGTGGTTTTGATTTCATCAATCGTTGCGTCTCCATCTATTGTGATAATTCCATCCGCGCGCCCCTCAACGGTGATGCAGATGCCGGCAGTGGAGCACGTATAGGACAAAAACACTTCGCTTTCGTATCCGTCGCCGCCTGATTTTTGGAGCTTTCTATGAATCCGAGAACCCAAAAGTGCGCGGTCAACGGTCGTAAAACCGCTGTTTATGTCGCCGTCCTGCATCAAAAATTCGACCAGATTACGAACAGATAGTTTCGTTTCCATGTATGCTCCCCCTTTCTTCTATAATATAGGATACTTTCTTCTGGAGCATCTGTCAAGAAATAGAAAATATGAATAGAAAATGAACAATTTTGAAAAGCCTTGACAGCTGGAAAAAAGTTGCTATAATAGTCGAAGTAGTTTATAGTCTAAACTATTTCACTGATAAACTATCGACATCAAAATAAAAGAGGTGTTTTATTGAATGGAAAATCCTGAGGTGGATCACTTGTTTGTTGCATTTCATCAGCTAAAGCAGTTGTTTCATTATGTGCCACCAAGCAGCGAAGTGGCAAAAGGGGAATTTGTGGTATTAAATAACATAAGGTTGCTGGCAGAGCAAGTTACCATCGAACAGGGAATTCGCCTGTCTAGTCTGTGCAAAAAAACGCACATTTCCAAATCAGGCATCTCACAAATGCTGCGTTCACTCGAGAAAAAAGGGTTTATCATGCGTTCGGTGGATGAAAAAGATAGGCGTGCCGTTTTTGTGCACTTAACGTCTAAGGGTATAGAATATTTGGAAGAGCGTAACCAGATACTTTTTGAAAAAATGGAGCAAGTGATTGAAAAGATGGGGAAAGAAGATATCGATTTATTCCTCGAATTAACCGATCATTTTTCCGATGCGGTGCGTGAAGTTTTTTATGGCGCATCACCAGAACATATAGAGAGGGTGGAAAAGTAACATGAAAAAACTGCTATCAGTATACTTAAAACCATATATAGTCGCGATTATCGGTTGCCTTATTCTGCTATTTGCGCAGGCAATATGCGACCTGAATTTACCAAACATGATGTCCAAAATTGTCAATGTAGGCATACAGCAAGGCGGTATTGAGGACAAATTACCGGTTGCCATCAGCAAAAACAGCATGGACTTTTTAGAAATTTTCATGACGAATACTGACATATTGGCCATTGATAGTAGTTATCACAGAGTTCTAACCGGGTCTAGCGAGGCAAAAAATTACGAGGCGACCTATCCGCTCGTTAAAACTGAAAATATTTATGTGTTAAAACCGTCCGCTTCGAAAGAGGTTGTGCAAAAGGCGGCAGATGGTTACAATCGCAGCATTATGACGTTTATGATGTTTTTAAAGCAGTCAGCAAAGGGGCAGAATGCGAATGCAAAGACAACCAGCAGCATGAGCTTAGATAATGTTGACTTTAAAACCTTGTACGCGATGAAACCGCAACTTGAGCATATGCCGCGCGCCGCCTTCATACAGGCACAGCAAATCGCCATAAAACAGGATTCGTCGACGCTTAGCCAAACGGGCGTCACGCTGACCCGCGTGTTTTACAAACAATTGGGCATTGACACGGCAAAAATTCAAAGCCTATATATCTTAAAAGCGGGCACTATCATGCTCCTACTGTCCCTGTTTGGCGTCCTTGCCATGATTGGTGCGGGCTATTTGGCAGCCAAGATTTCGGCGGGAGCATCTAAAAAAATCCGCCATGATATTTTCTCTAAAGTAGAAAGTTTTTCAGCCGCTGAGTTTGATAATTTTTCCACCGCGTCTTTAATCACACGTACCACCAACGATATCACGCAGGTGCAAAATTTCATCATGATGGGACTACGCATGCTGTGTTTTGCGCCCATTTTGGGCATTGGCGGCGTTGTGATGGCGCTACGCAAAAGTCTGTCGCTGAGCTGGACGATTGCGCTTGCTATCGTTGTATTAATCGGAATCATTTTGGTGGTGTATGTACTCGTCATGCCAAAATTCAAAATTATGCAGAAATTGGTGGACAGGCTCAATCTAGTGACGCGCGATAATTTGAGCGGTATGATGGTCATTCGCGCATTTGGCACCGAAAAATTCGAGAAAAAACGATTCGATGTCGCCAACAACGATTTGACCAATAATCAGATGTACGTCAATCGTACAATAGCGATTATGTTTCCGTTTATGATGTTCATGCTAAACGTCCTCACGCTGATTATTGTGTGGGTAGGCGCGCACCAGATAGCGGCGGCAACCATACAGGTCGGCGATATGATGGCTTTTATGCAATATGCGATGATCATTCTCATGGGATTTCTAATGGTTTCAGTCATCTTCATTATCGCGCCGCGTGCGTTTGTATCAGGTCAGCGTATTATAGAAGTGATGGATACCGAAATCACGGTAAAGAATAAAGAAACCGTCACAACATTCGGTAAAAACGTTTTGGGACGCGTCGAATTTAAAAATGTAGGATTTAAGTATAAAAACGCTGAAAGCAACGTCATCGAGGACATTTCCTTCACAGCGGCTCCAGGACAAACGACAGCGTTTATCGGCTCGACTGGGTCGGGAAAATCCACGCTTATTAACCTTATCCCACGTTTTTATGACGTGACGGAAGGCTCCATTTTGATTGATGGAGTGGACATTCGCGACGTAGCAAAAGAGAATCTTCGGGAGCATATTGGTTTCGTGCCGCAAAAAGGCGTGCTGTTTTCGGGCGATATCGCGGGCAACCTGCGCTATGGCAAACATGACGCGACCGATGAAGAGATTTTGGAATCGGCAAAAGTCGCACAAGCAGAGGAATTTATTGCTTCCTCAGAAGACGGCATGGAAATGAGCATCGCTCAAGGCGGGAGCAACGTGTCTGGTGGACAGAAACAGCGTCTTGCCATTGCACGCGCGCTCATCAAAAAAGCGCCGATTTATATATTTGACGACAGTTTTTCTGCTCTCGATTTTACCACAGATGCTGCACTCCGCCGCGCTCTTAAGACGCATGTTGCAAAAGCGACAGTTCTCATTGTGGCACAGCGCATCAGCACTATCATGAACGCTGAGCAAATCATCGTGCTAGATGAGGGCAAAATCGTGGGAAAAGGAACGCATAGAGAGCTTCTAAAATCTTGCACGACCTATCGCGAAATTGCGCAATCCCAGCTGTCAGAGGAGGAATTACAATGAGTAAGAATCTTGGTCAAGGACGAGAACCAAAAAAAGCGTCAAAAGTCGGCATGGAACACGGTCCCATGGGCGGAATGATGGCCGGCGAGAAACCAAAAAACTTTAAAAAGAGTATGAGTAAGCTCTTATCTTATATCGGCAAGTACAGAATTCGCATCGTGTGGGTAACGATATTTGCCATTCTATCCACTGTTTTTTGGATAGTCGGACCTAAAATTCTAGGGCAAGCGACGACGGATATCTATGCCGGCGTTGTCGGCAAAATCACTGGCACAGGAAATGGCATCGATTTTGTGGCAATCGGCAAAGTTTTGCTGTTTGCGCTCGGACTGTATTTTATCAGCCTTATTTTTACGTATTTGCAGAATTTAATCATGGTGGATATTTCGATGAAAGTCACCTACAATCTGCGTCGCGATATTATGGCTAAAATAGGGCGGATGCCATTTCGGTATTTTGATACAACAAGTCACGGCGAGGTCTTGTCACGTATGACGAATGATGTCGATACGCTAAGCCAGACGATGCAACAGAGCCTGATGCAGATTGTCACATCGTTTACCACCGTTGTCGGCATCATGGTCATGATGTTCTCAATAAGCTGGCAGCTCACCTTAGTTGCTCTCACCGTTGTGCCGATTTCGATGGGATTCATCGCGATTATCGTCAAAAAGTCCCAAAAGCATTTTAAAGGACAACAGGAATTTTTAGGTCACGTGAACGGTCACGTGGAAGAGATGTACGGTGGGCATTTGGTGATGCAGGCATTCAATGGCGAGGAAGATTCCATGAAAACATTCGATGGCTTTAACGAGAGCCTGTATCACTCCGCCTGGAAATCGCAATTTTTATCCGGCCTTATGATGCCGATGATGAATTTTATTGCGAATTTAGGCTATGTCGGAGTCTGCATCTTGGGTGGATATTATGCCACACAGGGACGCATCAGTGTGGGTGACATTCAGGCGTTTATTCAGTATGTGAGAAATTTTGACCAACCGCTCACACAGCTTGCAAATATTAGTAATATCCTGCAACAGACGGCGGCATCTGCCGAGCGTGTGTTCGAATTTTTGGGCGAAGAAGAAGAGCCAAAAGAGGAACCGATTGTTCATTTTAATACTTGCGAGCAGGCTTCTGGCGACGATGCTTGCGTCGATGTGGAAGGTAGCGTGCAGTTTGCGCATGTATGTTTCGGCTATAATCCCGACAAAATCATTATCCACGATTTTTCCGCCAACATCAAACCAGGGCAGAAAGTGGCCATTGTAGGACCGACCGGTGCAGGCAAAACCACCATCGTAAAATTACTCATGCGTTTTTATGATGTCGATCAGGGTGCTATTTTAATTGATGGCTACAATATTAAAGATTTTGACCGTCAGGAGCTTAGGTCAGCTCTCGGCATGGTTTTGCAGGATACATGGCTCTATAACGGCACCATCCGCGAGAACATTCGCTATGGGAACCTAAATGCGACCGATGAAGAAGTGGTGGCGGCAGCAAAAGCAGCGCAGGTCGATCATTTTGTTCGCACGCTGCCCGGTGCGTATGACATGGAGTTAAACGAAGAGGCAAGCAACGTTTCTCAAGGGCAAAAACAGCTTCTCACCATTGCGAGGGCAATTTTGGCTGACCCGAAGATTTTAATTTTGGACGAAGCCACAAGCTCAGTCGATACGCGTACCGAAATGCTAATTCAGAAAGCCATGGATAACTTGATGCGCGGACGCACGAGTTTCGTGATTGCACATCGACTGTCTACGATTCGTGACGCAGACGTGATTTTGTGCATGAACGACGGCGACATCGTCGAGATGGGAACGCATGAGGAACTTTTAAGAAAAGGCGGCTTCTATGCGAATTTGTATAATAGCCAGTTCGACAAGGTTAGCTAAATATTAAGATGCCTGTACTCTAAATAAGACACCTAGTATACATCAAAAGTTTAGGGAGGTACAGCTTATGAATATAAAAATTGTAAAAGTGCTTTTGGAAGAGAAGCCAATCCTATTGAATTTATTAAAAATGTACTGTTATGAGTGGTCACAGTATAATAAAGTTGATGTCAATAATCGAGGCGAATATGACTTTGAATATCATCTTTCTGATTATTTGGAAAAGGAAAATCACTATGCGTTCTTTATCAAAGTTGATGGAATATTAGCAGGTTTTGTATTCATCGATGATGATTGTTTGTTACATGCGGATTCTAATTATGCCATGGCTGAATTTTTTGTTATGCATAAATATCGTCGGGCAGGGGTAGGACGTTATGTAGCAAAAGCCGTATTTGACATGTTTCATGGAAAGTGGGAAGTTGGACTAAATCCGCATAATCTTCCATCTGTTGGATTTTGGGACAGCGTTGTTCGCGAATATACAGGTGGGAAATATGAACTCGTAAAATCTTATCCGAAGTTTGTCTATCATGATGGAACACTCGGTGACATTTTTTCATTTGAGAATTAGCAGGTTTCTGTATAAATAACATGAAAAATGCCCCTAGCTAAAATGCTAGGGGCATTACTATATTAAGGGTTTGAAACAAGCACTGAAAGATAAAAGAGTATTTACTCTTTGAGACCTTTTAGAAAAGATTGAAACAAGCACTGATAGATAGAATCGGAGTGTTTGGTGTAATGAGTTACCATTTTTTGAGCTGTTTCTTTGCTACCGGCATACATCGTAAAAGATAGAAGCTCGACACCCGCATCGTTTAGCGAGCAGGAAATGGCGTATTCGTCAAAATTTACCGGTGTAATTTCAGCTGTGATTTGTCTTTTTAACTGTTCTTTTTCTAAAAGTGAAACAACCGATTGCTTAATTTTTTCGCGAACCGAAAAAGGTACTTTTTTATAGAAAAAGTCGATGGTTGTCTTACCGTTTTCCGACAGCTCAAACACGGTCTGCTCATCCGCTGTTATTTGTTTTGTCATTTCGCCCATGGAAACCAAGGCGGCAATCTGTTCTTCTAAGTCAAAAAAATTAATGGAAGCATTATTTAGAATGATTTCGGTAATTTCAGAGTCAGTTAATGGTTTGGCAGAAACGGAAAGCGTGAGTAAAATCACGAACCTAATATCCGCCGGATTGGTGAAAACATACCCCCGTGTTTGCATACACAATCTCCTTAATTCAATTTCGACAACATTATAGCATATTTTCTAAAAAAATGATATAATTTTCCTAAAGAATATGCAAATATTTTGTTAGAAATGAGGAATTTTAGTGGAAGATATGCTTTTAATAGAGAACGAACTTAAAAATCAAGGGTTTATCCATGTGGCAGGTATTGATGAGGCAGGGCGCGGACCCCTTGCGGGCAGGGTTTATGCCGCGGCAGTGATATTACCCCCCAATATCGAATTTACATGCCGCGTGGATGATTCAAAAAAGCTCTCCGAAAAAAAACGCGAGCTGGCTTTTGATGAAATTATCGAAAAAGCGATAAGCTACGCGGTTTGCTTTGCCGACGAGGTGGAAATTGACGAGATAAATATTCTAAATGCCACGCATTTGGCGATGAATCGAGCGGCATTGGCGCTAGCGCCTCACCCAGATTTCGTGTTAATCGATGGCAATTCCATAAAAGGGATGGATTTTCCGCATGAAACGGTGGTAAAAGGCGATAGTAAGAGCCTCTCCATTGCAGCGGCATCGATTCTAGCGAAAGTGTCGCGTGACCGCTATATTATAGAGCAGGCAGCGCTATATCCACAGTATGGATTTGAAAAGCACAAAGGCTACGGAACGGCGGAGCATCTAGCAAAAATCAAGGAATTCGGGCCATGCCCCATTCACCGCTTAACTTTTAGAGGGGTACGCGAATATGTCGGCGAATGAGAAGAAAATCGGGGATATGGGTGAGGGGGCAGTTTGCGACTATATTAAGAAAATGGGTTTTGTCATTTTAGAGCGCAACTTCCGCATCCGCGGTGGCGAAGTCGACATCATCGCCAAAGACGGCGACACGCTCGTTTTTATTGAAGTGAAAACACGTAAAAATTCTAAATACGCACCCAGTGAGGCGGTTGACCTAAAAAAACAGCGTTTTATTATTAAAACAGCGGAGGCATATTTATACACAAAAGATTTATACGAGGTGGACGTGCGGTTTGATGTGGCCGAAGTCATATATGGCACAAAATGCGGCATACACTATATGGAGAATGCCTTTTGGCGTGATTAATATGGGGTGATTTTGTATGATTGTGTTTGATGCGCATTGTGACACGGCTACAAGAATATTGGACAGAGGTGAACCGCTCTTTTCGAATAGCGGTCAGCTCGATTTGCGTCGCCTTTTAAAATTTCAGGGAAGTATTGTCTGTTTTGCGGCATTCATCGCGCCGCAATATAGCGAGCGTTCCATGGGGTATTATCGCTATTGTTCGATTGTGTCCAACTTAAAGAGGGAAATCGAAAAAAATCGCGACGTTATAGCGCTGTGTCGCACGGCGCAAGATGTATCACGTGCCTTAGCTGCCAATAAAGTGGCCGCTGTTTTGACAGTGGAGGGCGGCGAAGCGCTTGGGGGATATTTAGCGAACATCGGGCGGTTTGTTAAGGACGGCGTGCGCGCCATGACCTTTACGTGGAATCACGACAATTTTCTAGCAACAGGATGCAAAAGTAGCGATATTTGCACAAAGGGGCTTACCGAAATGGGACGGCAAGCGGTGCTTGTGTGCAACGAGTCCAATATCTTAATCGACGTATCGCATCTGTCGGAGCGCGGATTCTGGGATGTCGTCGAGCTGTCCAAAAAGCCCATTATAGCAAGCCATAGCGACGCGAAAGGCGTCTATAATGACCGCTATCATCGCAATCTATCCGACAAGCAGTTTCGGGCAATTATCCTCTCGGGTGGCGTGTGCGGCATCAATCTCTACCCCGATTTTTTGGCGCCACACGGCGCGCGAATCACCGACATCATTCGTCACATCGAGCATTTTCTATCACTTGGCGGGCAAGACCACGTCGGTCTCGGTAGCGACTTTGACGGCATCGAAAAGACGCCCGAAGGGATCAAAAACGTTTCGGACATCGCCAAACTTTTTAACGAGCTTTCCAGGCTTGGGTATAGCGATGAACTTCTGAAAAAGATAAGTTATCGCAATTTTATGCGCGTTTTTGGTTTTATTAATCACCAATAAATTGGTTTCTTAATCGCCAATAAATTGGATTTTGCCAATATTCAATAAAAATCGACAATAAATCCCCCGTTTTTTGAGTGATTCGTTCTTTTCGAATAAGAGAATTTATGATATAATAAGAAATAATAGGCAGATTTTGATGAGATTTATTTTCATACAAAAGATAACGAGGAGTGTGTTTCATGGAGAAAACGGTTAGACGAATTTTTGTAGAGAAAAAAGAAGGGTTTCAGGTTGAAGCGACCAATCTGTGTGCCGATTTAAAAGAGAATTTGCAGCTTGCAAATCTGGCAGGTGTACGCCTTATTAATCGATATGATGTAGAAGGGCTTGAGGATGCTGAGTATGATACCGCTAAGCGATTAGTGTTTTCCGAAGCGCCGGTGGATGTTTGTTACGATGAAGTGATGGATATGCCGAAAGACGCGAAGTTCTTTGCTGTCGAATTTTTACCCGGTCAGTTTGATCAGAGAGCCGCTTCTGCCGGAGAATGTATCTCCATCATTACGCAGAAAGAACGCCCCAAAGTACGCTATGCTAAGATATACGTATTACTAGGCGATATAGATGATGCATCCGTTTCTGCGGTAAAAGAATATGTCATTAACCCAGTGGAAGCGCGTGAAGCATCGCTTTCTAAGCCTATTACATTGGAAGATGAAATTCCTTATCCTGAAAACGTCAAGTCTGTCGACGGATTTATGCATATGGATAAAACGGCTTTAGAAGTGTTTGCCAATCAAATGGGATTTGCCATGGATTTAGACGATTTGGCATTTTGCCAAGAATATTTCAAAAAAACCGAACATAGAAACCCGACCATTACCGAAATGCGCATGATTGACACCTATTGGTCAGATCATTGCCGCCACACCACGTTTTCTACGCGAATTGAAAACGTTCGCTTTGAAAACAGCAAATACAGTGAGATCATTGAAAAAACATATCATGCCTATTTGGACGGCAAAGTGTATGTCGGAAACGAAAATCGCGACACATGTTTTATGAGCATTGCCACAATGGCGATGAAGCAATTAAGAAAAGATGGCGTTTTAGATAAATTAGATGAATCAGAAGAAATCAACGCATGCAGTATTCATGCTATGGTTGATATTGATGGGAAAGACGAGCCTTGGCTCATTTTGTTCAAAAACGAAACCCACAATCACCCGACTGAAATTGAACCATTTGGTGGCGCGGCTACATGTTTAGGTGGTGCTATTCGTGACCCACTGTCTGGTCGTGCGTATGTGTATCAGGCGATGCGCGTAACAGGAAGTGGTGACCCGAGAAAGTCAATGAAAGAGACATTGTCTGGCAAATTGATGCAGCGCAAAATTAGCAAAACCGCCGCCGCTGGATACAGCTCCTACGGAAACCAAATCGGGCTTGCTACCGGTCAAGTAAACGAGATTTATCATGAGGGCTATGTTGCCAAACGCATGGAAATCGGCGCGGTTGTTGGCGCAGTCAAAGAAAGTAGCGTCGTGCGCGAAGTGCCGAATCCTGGCGACATCGTCATTCTACTTGGCGGACAAACCGGTCGTGATGGCTGTGGCGGTGCAACCGGATCGTCAAAAGCCCATACCGAAGATTCCATCTCCGAATGCGGCGCAGAAGTGCAAAAAGGTAATCCTCCTGTCGAGCGAAAATTGCAGCGATTGTTCCGCAAAAGCGAAGTCACGCGCATGATTAAACGTTGCAACGACTTTGGCGCAGGCGGTGTTTCGGTTGCCATCGGCGAGCTTGCTGATGGGCTTACCATTAATTTGGACAAGGTGCCGAAAAAGTATGAGGGCCTTGACGGAACGGAGCTTGCCATTAGTGAATCACAGGAGCGTATGGCGGTTGTGATTGAGAAACAATGTTTTGATTCGTTTATGCGTTTTGCAAAAGAGGAAAATTTAGAAGCCACTAAAGTGGCAGAAGTAACCCATCAAAAACGCCTTGTCATGAAATGGCGCGGTAACGTAATATGTGATATTTCGCGTGATTTTTTGGATACCAACGGCGTGACAAAGACGACGGATATTGTCGTAGAAGCACCAAAAGCAGATAACTTCTTTGCAAAAAAAGAAGTAGGCGATATCAAGGGCGCATGGCTTTCCACATTAGGTAGCTTGAATTCGTGTTCGCAAAAAGGGTTGTCGGAACGTTTCGACTCCACGATTGGCGCAGGAACAGTTTTGATGCCGTTTGGCGGCAAATATCAAATTACACCGAGCGAGGCAATGGTTGCTAAAGTGCCCGTACTGTTTGGCACCACGGATACGGCAACCGCCATGGCGTATGGGTTCGACCCGAATCTGTCATCATATTCCACGTATCACGGCGCGGTTTACGCGGTTATTGAATCCGTGGCGAAACTGATTTGCACGGGCGCGGCGCTCCCTGATATGTATCTGACATTTCAGGAATATTTTGAGCGTTTAGGCAATAATCCAACGCGTTGGGGCAAACCGTTTGGGGCGCTACTTGGCGCGTATGCGGCTCAGTTAGGGCTTTCGATTGCCGCCATCGGTGGAAAAGATTCCATGAGCGGCAGTTTCAATGATTTAGACGTACCGCCAACGCTTGTATCGTTTGCTATCGCGCCGGTTAAGGCGAGCCGCGTCATTTCAAACGATCTTAAGAAAACAAATAGCGTATTATATGTAGCAACAATAAAACGCGATGAAAACGATTTGCCAGTTTACAAGGACGTTTCATCGCAGTATGAGAAGATTACGAAACTCATTTTGGCTGGAAAGGTGCTTTCTGCATCGACAATTCGTTCAGGCGGTCTTTGCGAGACGGTATCCAAAATGGCGTTCGGTAACCGCATTGGATTTAGTATCGATTCTTCCGTGGCTACCGCTGATTTATTCCGCGCTGACTACGGCAACATTGTGTTAGAGCTTTCTTCGGCAGATGATGCCGCCGGCATCGAGGGCTATATATTGGGCAAGACGGTAGCTGACGAAACAATCAGCGTTGGCGATGTGACGATAGGCTTAAAAGAGGCGCAGGAAGTTTATGAGAAACCTCTTGAAAAAATCTATCCGACCAAAGTATCGTCCCTTTATGATGAGGCCAAGACACTTTCGTATGAAGAAAAAAATATATATGTTTGTAAGCATAAAGTGGCATTACCACGCGTGTTCATTCCAGTATTTCCTGGGACAAACTGTGAATATGACACGATGCGCAAATTTGTAAGTGCAGGTGCACTAGCTGATGTGTTCGTAATGCGTAATCTCACGCCGACTGATACCGCGGAGTCTTTAAGACAAATGGCAGACAAAATTTCCAAGGCACAAATGGTCATGCTCCCCGGCGGATTTTCCGGCGGCGACGAGCCGGACGGCTCAGGTAAATTCATCATGTCTGCATTTAGGAACCCATTGGTTGCCGATGCTGTCATGGAAATGCTCAAACACCGAGACGGGCTCATGCTCGGTATCTGTAATGGATTTCAGGCTCTCATTAAATTAGGCTTAGTGCCGTATGGTAAAATCACCGATACGAAAGCGAGCGACCCGACGCTGACTTTTAACACCATTGGGCGACACGTTTCCTGTATGGTGCGCACTAAAATTGCGTCGAACAAATCGCCGTGGCTTGCCAATGTATCAGTAGGCGACGTTCATTCCATCGCTGTATCACATGGTGAGGGTCGATTCTGTGCCAACGAGAAATGGCTTAGCAAACTCATCGAAAACGGTCAGGTAGCGACACAATATGTTGATTTTGACGGCGAAGCTTCCCATGTAACAGCGTTTAACCCGAACGACTCCGTTATGGCGATCGAAGGCATCACCAGCCCAGACGGACGTGTTTTGGGCAAGATGGGACATAGCGAGCGCTGCGGGCAAAATATCTTTAAAAATATCGACGGCGATAAAGATCAGAAAATATTCGAAGCCGGCGTAGCGTATTTTAAATAGAAGAAAAAAATCCTCGGCATAAGCCGAGGATTTTTTTATGCCCTCCTAATGCTTAATTTAACTTGAAAATCTTAACAAAATATGATATAACAACCAGTAGGAACTTAAGGGGGAATAGCATGAAAAAAATAAGCGTAATATTAATTTGCATATTTCTATTGACGTGTGTTCCTGTAAAAGCCGATACAGGAGACGTAGTGGGGCATATTTATTCATCCGACATCGTGGCGTACATCGACGATGTGCCGATACCGTCGTATAATATAGGTGGAACGACGTGCGTATCTGAGTGGGATTTAGAAAACTATGGATTTGTGGACGTGTGGGATGCCAATGCACGTCAACTGAAGATAGTCGCTCGAGCAAAACACATAACGGTACCGCTCAATTCAAGTGTTAAAAAAGAAACACCAGGCAAAATTGTAGGAGATGTGTATGAGACGGATATCCATACATATATGAATTCCTATTCCGTTCAAGCGTATAATATCGGCGGTCAGACCATGATACCGTTAGAAGCATTGGCAAACGAGCCAACGACTGAATCGGGTGACACGGACCTTAGAACCAACAATGAAATAGGCTATTCAAACTACGGTTTCAAAGTCGTATGGAACGGAAAGGACAGAACGATTAAAGCGTATGTCATGCGAGCAGGAAGCACGCTTGAAACGAAATATGGTACTTTTGAAATAGCGTACCAATGTTTGCATTACACAAGATATAATACATATAATCGTGATCTTCCACTCCAGACAATTGGTACCTATTATATGTATGATATATATGATAATAAAACCGATGCTCCGTATTATTCCAACACCGACGTTTATGTAAGTCTAAACGACATGCTGAAAACTTTCGGTGTAGAACATACCTGGGAGAATGGTGTTTTGACAATAAAGGATCCTATCGTTAAAAAAGATTTATCACTGGGATGTTCAATGCCGGATATTGGTAGTAAAACTTCTATTATACCAATAATTAACATACCCCTCAATATAAATGACCAAGGAACAATGGTCACAAAGACAAATAAAGCCGTTGTATATAAAGGTGAAATCTATGTTTGCCCATACGATTGGGCATACTATCTATGCGTGCATCAATACGATTAAACAAAACGGGTTCGATATGAACCCGTTTTGTTTTTGCCTAAATACTCCTATACATAGTTGTCAGTTTGCCTAGTTTTCGCAGCTCGCAAATGGGATTATTATGCAGTTTTTCGGTATTTTGCATTTCTTTGAAAAATCGGTTGACAAACGATTTCAAGTATGATATTATCAAACACATATAAACATATGTCCTTGCTAGACGGACACAAAAAGGTGCTGAAAAGATGGATCATAAAAAGCCAAACTATTTATTAGTGGATGCAATGGTATTGCCCGAAATATTCTCAAAAGTCGTCAAAGTCAAAGAACTCATTTCGACGGGGGAATGTCAGACAGCGCAGGAGGCGGCCAAAATTGTAGGCATGAGCCGCAGTACATTTTATAAGTACAAAGACTATGTATTTCCGTTCTATGAAATGGGAAAAGACCGCATCATTACCTTGCTTTTAGAGTTGGTTGATGAGGCGGGCATCTTGTCGGAAATCCTGAATGTTTTTGCCAAAGTGGGCTTAAACGTTTTGACGATTAACCAGAACATTCCGATTAATGGGATCGCGAATATCACCGTTTCGCTAAGGACCGGTGACATGGAACAGGGAATTGCCGATACCATCGCAGAGATTGAGAAAATGGAGAAAGTTAAGCACATCAAGTTATTAGCAAGAGAATGATAGGAGGAATAGTATGTTACAGATTGCTATATTAGGTTTTGGAACGGTTGGCTCGGGTGTGTATGAAATCATCCGCAAAAACGCCAACAGTATTAAGAGAAAAGCCGGAGAAGAAATTGCTATTAAATATATTGTCGATATTCGCGATTTTTCGGATCACCCGGAGTCCAGCTTGTTTATTAAAGATTATAACACCGTTTTAGAAGATGAGGATGTTTCTGTCGTTGTGGAAGTCATCGGTGGCACGAAACCGGCGTATGATTTCACTAAAAAGGCACTCTTAGCGGGCAAACACGTCGTTACGTCCAACAAAGAGTTGGTGGCAACACATGGCACCGAGCTTTTACAGATTGCCAAAGATCAGGAAGTCAATTATTTGTTCGAGGCAAGTGTTGGGGGCGGTATTCCAATTATAAGACCACTTCATCAGTGCTTGGCAGCTAACGAAGTAACCGAAATTTTTGGTATTTTAAACGGTACCACAAACTATATTTTGACGAAGATGATTCGTGAAAAGGCCCCCTTTGCCGACGCATTGCACGACGCGCAGTTAAAGGGATATGCGGAAGCCAATCCGTCTGCCGATGTAGACGGCATCGATGCTTGCCGCAAGATTGCAATTTTGGGTTCATTAGCCTTTGGCAAAGCCATCCACAGCACCAAAATTCCAACCGAGGGTATTTCGCAGATTACCTTGCAAGATGTGAAATATGCGCAAAAATTAGGTTGTATCGTCAAACTTATCGGGCATACTAAAACGGAAGATGGTAAAGTGTATTCCGAAGTGGCGCCTATGCTTGTGCCGTATGAGAATCCGCTTTCTAATGTAGAGAATGTCTTTAACGCGATTACAGTAAAAGGTGATTCTATCGGCGAAGTCATATTCTATGGCAAAGGTGCCGGCAAATTGCCGACAGCTAGTGCTGTTGTTGCCGATATTATTGATATTGCGCATCACAAAGACCGCAATAAATTGGGCGTTTGGAAAGAAATGAAAGAGGACTTTACGTTAGATGGCGAAGATCTAGTGAGTCGCATGTTCATTTGTGTAAAGAATGACAATAGAGAAGCTGAAAAGAAAAATGCCAGCGACCTGTTTGGAGAAATCGAAACCATCGATAATAGTTCGTCAACCAGCGAATTTGCTTTCATTACGCCTCTTATGACGGTGAAAGAGATTAAAGAAAAGATAAAAAAATTAAAAACGGTAACGAAGAGTTACAAAGTTTTGGAAGTGGAATAGACATGATAAAAGTAAAGGTTCCCGCAACCAGTGCTAACATGGGACCGGGGTTTGATTGCTTTGGCATTGCACTAAACTTATATAATGTAGTGTCTGCCTGCGAAATAGATGGCGGCCTTGAAATCATGTCTTCAGATCTTACTGTATGTCGAAGTGAAGAACGCAATCGTAAAAATTTGGTGTATCGCGCCATGTGTGAAGTGTTTAGCAAGGCCGAATATGAACCAAAAGGGATTAAAATTATTCATGGAAAAAGCGAAATTCCCAGAACGCGTGGATTGGGAAGTTCTGCGGCTTGTGCGGTGGCAGGGGTTCTACTAGCGAATGAAATAGCAGGGCATCCATTTACAAGGCGTGAGCTACTAAACATGGCAGTAAAGATAGAAGGACACTGTGATAATGCCACACCTGCCATGTATGGCGGATTTGGTGCATCCTTTATCAAAAACGGCGTGACATATTTTGATACAGTTCCGGTTATGGATAGTATAAGATTCGTTTTATTCGTACCGCATTTTACTGTTTCTACGCAGAAATCACGCAAATCCCTACCGCATTCTGTACCGCTTGGCGACGCGGTTAATAATATTTCGCATGCGGCGATGATGGGCATGGCATTTGCCAGCGGAAATTTCAAGGGATTACCGCTTCTTTTTTCCGATGCCATTCATGAAAAACATCGTAAAAGTTCGATTCCGAATGCGGATTTTCTCATAAAAGCATCCAGTAAATTCGGCGCCTATGGTACTTATGTCAGCGGCTCAGGTCCGACGCTTGCGGCAGTTGTTTCTGAAAAAAGACTGACCAATTATTTAAATCTGATGCGGAATTTTGTAGAGGAAAACCACATAAAATGTGATATCATTCCAGCTCACGTGGAAAACCACGGGGCTTTGATAGATAAAAAAGAAAAATAGGAGGGCTTATTTTGGCACTAATAGTACAAAAATTTGGGGGCAGTTCCGTTGCAAATGCGGAAAGAGTTTTTAACGTGGCCCGACGTGTGGTAGAAACATACGACGCTGGAAATTCTGTCGTTGTGGTTGTATCGGCTCAAGGCGACACAACTGACGATTTAATTGCTAAATCAAAGGAGATTTCTAAAACACCTTCCAAAAGAGAAATGGATGCCTTTTTATCCGCCGGCGAGCAGATGTCCATGACACTTTTGGCAATGGCAATTCAAGAGCTTGGTAAAAGTGCGATTTCTCTGGCTGGATGGCAAGTTGGCATCCATACGGATAGTCAGTATTCCGCCTCGCGCATCAAAAAGATTTCAAGTGAGCGCATCATGAAAGAACTTGACGCACGAAAAATCGTCGTTGTGGCAGGCTTTCAGGGCATTAATAAATACGATGACATCACCACATTAGGTCGTGGTGGCAGCGATACAAGCGCCGTTGCAATTGCAGCAGCACTGCATGCCGATAAATGTGAAATTTTCACCGATGTAGATGGCGTGTATACCGCCGATCCGCGCATTGTGGCAAATGCGCAAAAATTAGACGATATTTCCTACGACGAAATGTTGGAACTTGCTAGCTTAGGCGCGAATGTGTTACATAATCGTTCGGTTGAAATGGCAAAGAAATTTAATGTACAATTGGTTGTGCGTTCTAGTCTAAATAAAAATGAGGGTACGATTGTTAGGGAGGTAAAAAAAGTGGAACAAATGTTGGTAAGAGGCGTAACAAGAGATAATGATGTAGCAAGAATTTCCATCTGTGAAATTAAAGATGATCCCGGAAAAGCTTTTCAGGTTTTTTCGCTTCTTTCTAAAAAACAGATTAATGTCGATGTGATTTTGCAGTCCATCGGTCGTGATGGTACAAAGGATATTAGTTTCACAACTTCACAGGATCATTTGCAATCTGCTCTCGATGTATTAAATGACAATTTGGATAGTTTAGAAGCAAGCCGTATCATTCATACGGAAGATGTATCGAAAGTTTCCATTGTAGGCGCAGGTATGGTCAACAATCCTGGCGTGGCAACTTTGATGTTTGAAGCTTTGTACGATGCTGGTATTAACATCAGCATGATTTCTACTTCAGAAATTAAAATTTCGGTTCTCATTCCTAAAGAAGACGCAGAACGTGCCGTTCGTGTGATACATGATAAATTTAATTTGCATGCTTAATATCTAATTGGGAATACTTGAGGCTATGGGGAAACCTATAGCCTTTCATATTATAAAAATTAAAGGAGAATATTATGAAACGCATGGATACAACGCCTCCCAAAAAAACTACTTCAGGGAAAGTAACAGCTCCCAAAGAAATGTATAGAAAAGCAATGCCCCCAAAAGAAATAGCGGATCGTTCTGAAACGGCTCCGAAAGAAACCGATGAGCTCAAAATTGAAGGACGCAACCCTGTTATGGAAGCTTTAAAAAGCGGCAAGACCATTGATAAGATTTTAGTTGCAGAGGGCGAAAAACACGGCTCCATCATTCAAATTGAGCGTATGGCGAAAGAGCAGAAGATTCTTATCCAGCCAGTTGACAGACGTAGGCTCGATGATATGAGTGAAACCAACTCGCATCAGGGCGTTATCGCGTATTTGGCGGCGGCTCCTTACTATGAAATTTCGGACATGCTGGATGATGCCAAAGAAAAAGGGGAAGATCCCTTTATTATCGTTGCCGATGAAATCAACGATCCGCATAACTTAGGTGCTATCCTCCGTACCGCTAATTGTGCAGGTGCACACGGCGTGATTATCCCCAAACATCGCAGTGTTGGCTTAAGCTCGACGGTTTTTAAAACCGCAGCCGGCGCCGCGCTTTATACAAAAGTGGCGAAAGTTACAAACGTTTCTCGAGCAATTGATGAATTGAAAGAAGCAGGATTATGGATTGCAGCCGTTGATATGGACGGCGATGAAATGTATCGATCGAATTTAACGGGACCAATTGCGCTTGTTGTGGGAAGCGAAGGCAGCGGCATTAGTCCCTTAGTCAAAAAACATTGTGACTTTATTATTAGTATTCCATTAAAAGGCGAAATCACATCACTAAATGCATCTGTTGCCGCGAGCGTGGGTATGTATGAAGTGGTAAGACAGAGAAAACTTGCGAAATAAGTCAAAATTTGTGCAAAAAGCTAGTACAACGACCTTTTTTCGTCGTATTTACTAGCAAAAATGCTATAGAATTTTGAAAAAAAAAGTAGTAAGATATTGCTATTGTAAATCTAAGCTAATAGGGGGAACGATATGAAAGCCGTCATATCTGTTATTGGGAAAGATAAAGCGGGCATCATTGCAAAAGTGAGCCACGTTTTATACGAGACAAACGCAAACATTTTAGATATTTCTCAAACGATTATGCAAGACATGTTTACCATGGTTATGCTCACCGATATATCCAAGATTAATATAGAATTTTCGGCACTAAAAACAGCGCTTACCAAAGTTGGCGAGGAAATGAATGTCGATATTCGCGTGCAACATGAAGATTTATTTAATTCGATGCACAGAATATAAGAAAGGTGGATAATCGGTGTTAAATCAATTTGAAATATTAGAGACCATTAAGATGATTGAAGAAGAGCATTTGGACATCCGAACCATCACAATGGGAATAAGCCTTAAAGATTGTGTCGATCGTGATATCGACGTAAGCTGTCAAAGACTTTACGATAAGATTACAAAACAGGCAGAAAAACTAGTAAAAACAGGGGAAGATATTGAAAATGAATATGGTATCCCCATTATTCACAAACGTATCTCTGTGACACCTATCGCACATCTAGCTGATGCTTGCACTTCCGATGAATGCGAGAAATTCGCCATTGCCATGGACAAGGCTGCTAAAGAAGTAGGCGTCAATTTTATTGGCGGCTATTCCGCTTTGGTACACAAGGGCTATACGCGCGGTGAGAAAAACTTGATTCGTTCCATCCCCAAGGCTCTTTCATGCACCGACATGGTATGTTCTAGCGTGAACATCGGCACGACCCGTGCCGGTATTAATATGGACGCAGTAGCCCAAATGGGGAACATTATAAAAGAGGCCGCGAATATAACGGCAGATAACGGCGGATTTGCATGTGCGAAATTGGTCGTTTTTTGTAATGCCGTTGAAGACAATCCTTTTATGGCTGGAGCTTTTCATGGCGAAGGCGAAGGGGAGAGCGTCATCAATGTTGGTGTCAGCGGTCCGGGCGTTGTCAAAACCGCTTTAGAGAAAATTGGTAAAACTGCTTCGCTTGGTGAAGTAGCGGATACTATCAAAAAAACAGCTTTCAAAATCACGCGTGTGGGGCAATTAGTTGCACGTGAGGCATCAAATCGTCTTCATGTGCCATTTGGCATTGTGGATTTGTCTCTGGCACCGACACCAGCTATCGGCGATAGCGTGGCGCATATCTTAGAAGAGATGGGCGTCGAGGTGTGTGGCACGCATGGAACAACCGCAGCACTCGCTATGCTAAATGATGCCGTGAAAAAAGGTGGCGTTATGGCATCATCTTATGTAGGAGGTCTCTCGGGTGCGTTCATTCCGGTGAGCGAGGATGCAGGAATGATACATGCCGCCAAAATTGGTGCGCTAAATTTAGAAAAATTAGAAGCAATGACCGCTGTTTGTTCAGTAGGTCTTGATATGATTGCCATTCCAGGTGATACAACAGCCGAAACCATTTCCGCGATCATCGCTGACGAGGCGGCAATCGGTATGGTAAACGGCAAAACAACCGCCGTTCGTGTCATTCCGGCGCCTGGCAAAAAAGTGGGAGACATCGTGGAATTTGGCGGCCTTTTAGGGACGGCGCCAGTCATGAATGTCAGTTCCTATAAAAGTTGCGATTTCATTGCTCGTGGTGGGCGCATTCCAGCTCCACTACACAGCTTAAAAAATTAAGGAAAAAATTGGTTAAAGAATTTTTTCTTTTTATCGATATAGGTTTGGGTATTGTCGAAAGCTGTAAAAAGCTGTCGAAGTTTCTTTAGTAAGGAAGTGAATGAAGTTATGGACGACATTATCAATAAAGTTTTGGACATTGAAGATCAGGCGGAAAAGCTGATTGAGGATACCAAAAAGGATGAAGAAAATCTCCGAGGCATCTATGCTGAAAAGATTGAAAACATGCGTCAGGACATCGAAGTGCGTTCTGATACAAGAATCAAAGAATTAGATGCACTCGAAGAACTAGAGGGAGCAAAAGTTTGTGCATCAATTGAGAAAAGTTCCAAGCAGTCTATTGAGAAAATGCAAAATTTGTATCAGCAAAAGAAAAATGAGTGGATTGAGGTTATCTATCAAAACGTAATCGGACGGTGAAGAAAATGTTACATGCGGTATTGGAATACAGCGCGCTCCACGCCAAAGTTTGCGCGCTTAGAGCAAGACTTTTAAAAAAATCCGATTATGAAGCCATGTATATGATGAATGATGTGCCAAGTGTAGTTCGTTATTTAAAAACTCACACGAATTATCAAGCCATTCTTTCATCAAAAGATGAAAATAGTATTCATCGGTCGGATTTGGAGCAAATGATGCAAGATTATTTGTCGATTATCTATGAGAAACTTTATAGGTTTACCGAAGGAGATAATCGGCGCTTTTTTGAATATGTGTTTTTGCGCTATGAAATTGAACTTCTAAAACGTATCTTACGCTCACTGGAAACGCACGATAACGTGATAGATGAGAGTACACTTAGTTCGTTTTTCATGAAGCATTCGACGGTTAATTATACGAAGCTCATAAAAACAGAAACGATTCATGATTTTATCGTCGCACTTAGCGGAAGTGTCTATTACAATCTTTTATCGCCTTTTTTGTTCAATACCGAGCACTTAAATACGTTTAGCGTGGAAATGACATTGGATATGTATTATTTCCGCACGATACAAAAAAACATGAATAAATTGCTCAAGTTGGACAGCAAAAAGGCCATTGAATATTCAATGGGTAGCGAGATTGATATGCTAAACATCATATGGATTTATCGTTGCAAAAAATATTATGAAGCGCCGACGGAAATTATTTTTACGTACATCATTCCGTATAAACACAAGCTTTATAATGAAACGCTTAAAGAATTGGTCAAGGCAAAAGACATGGGCGAATTCCATCAAATCGTGCGTGAAAAAACGCCATATGGGGAGCTTTTAGACAATCTTAATGAGAAATTCATCGAAGAAAATTTCGACAAGCTGACCTATAAAATCAGCGAAACGCTCAGTAGGCGCTATCCCTATTCTTTAGCGGCCATGACATCTTATATTCACTTGCTAGAAATTGAGAGTGCCAACATCATTACGTTAATCGAAGGTGTGCGCTATAATGTCAATAAAGAAGAACTGCGCATGCATTTGAGATTTTAAAAGGAGGTGGGAAGGCATGGCTGTTTTAAAAATGAAAATGGTCAATATTGTAGGTCCGGTCGATGATTTTGATCAGATCATCAATGATCATATTTTAGATAAAAACATCAATCTGGAAAATGCGATGGACGTTTTAAATAATGTCAAAGGGCATGAACCCTATGAAGTGACCAATCACTATCGCAATGCAAAGTCTGGATTTGAAAACTTTTTTTCGATTATTGGCAATGAAAAACCAGAAATTGATTTTAAAGCGAAAGAATTTAGTGATCGGGAAATTTCAAATATGATTTCTCTTATCTCTACAAAGGCTTCCGCCAATCGTCAGAAAATCGAAGAAATTGATGCGCAAATTAAGGAAAATGTAGGACTACTTCATAGCTTAGAATATATCATGAGCGTGGATGTGCCCTTAAAGAAGCTGTTTACGTTGGAATTCATGAAATTCCGTTTTGGGAAGCTTCCCAAAGCTGGGTATAAAACGCTAAACACGTACATCGAAGATTTGGAAACGTTCTTCATCCCAACCAAAGAAGATCGTGAACACGTGTGGGGCATGTACTTTATGCCAATTGAATTCGAAGAGAAAGTAGATGAGCTATTTTCTTCCCTTTATTTTAAGAGGATTCGTCTTTCGGATAAATTAGTGTCATGCCCAGATGATGAATTCAATCGAATAAGCGATTTATTGGGGAAATTAAAAGCAAAACGTAACGAGCTTGAGCTTGCTACGAGGGCAATTGTACAAAACGAGTATCAAACGATTTGCGATATGTACCAATTTGTATTAACAGAAGAATTTTTAGATAAATTCCGCGGATATTGTTCTCACACAAAAGAATCGTTCCACATGATAGGTTGGATGGCGGAAGAGGACATTCTCACTTTAGAGAAAGAATTAGATCAAGAAAAAACGGTTATAATTGTGGCGGAGAAACCGGAAGAAATCAAAAAATCCAAACCGCCGACACGCATGAAAAACTTAGCAATTTTCAGACCGTTTGAAACGCTCGTTCGCATGTATGGACTTCCAGGCTATTCAGAAATGGACCCGACCGTTTTTGTGGGTATTACCTATTTTCTGATGTTTGGTATCATGTTTGGTGATGTAGGACAGGGAGCTGTTTTATCCATCTTAGGATGGCTATTATATAAGTGGAAGAAGATTGATTTGGGTGCTGTAGCTGGTACGATAGGTATATCGTCAATAGGCTTCGGGTTTGTCTACGGTAGCGTTTTCGGAAACGAAAATATTCTGCCACATCGATTGATTTCACCGATGGACAGCATCAATCAGATGCTTATATATGCGGTGGTATTGGGTGTCATGCTCATTGTGATAGCCATGGTGTTAAACATCATCAATGGTATTAAAAGCAAAAATTTGGGTAAAGTGTTTGTCGGACATAACTCCGTAGCGGGCCTTGTATTCTATGTTTCCGTTTTATTAGTGGCCCTAAAAATGTTCACAGGAAAAGGACTCTCTGCATCGCCTATCGTGATTATACTGTTCATCGTGGCACCGCTCATTGTCATTTTCTTAGAAGAACCACTTGCCAAGCTTTTGGCGAAATGCAAAGATTATAAGCCAGAAGAGCCGGGTATGTTTGTCATGGAATCGTTTTTCGGACTTTTCGAAATTTTGCTTTCGTTTATCACCAATACCTTGTCATTCTTGCGTGTAGGCGCATTTGCTATGAATCACGCTGGCATGATGATGGTTGTTTATTTACTGTCCGAAATGGGCGGGCATGGCAATAATATCGTTGTTCTGATATTCGGTAATCTTTTTGTTATGGGTATGGAAGGCTTCATTGTAGCGATTCAAATATTAAGACTTGAGTTTTATGAGATGTTCTCGCGATTCTTTAGCGGAGACGGCATAGAGTTCAAATCTATAAAAACACAAATAAATAATTAAATTTAAAAAACATTTGGAGGAATGAAACATGATGATTCAAGTTATTAGTATCTTATTAGTATTAAGTATTGCTTTACCAATTGGTGCATATGTAATTATGCGTCGTAACAAAATGCAAGTAAATACCGGAAAACGAGTTTTAAAAACCAATATCGCTGCATTTTTTGGTTTAATGATTACCGCAACGGTACTTATGTTCTCTGGCAACGTTGGCGCATTAGCTGCTGCTCCTGGTGCTGCTGATTCATTAGCAACTGGCTTAGGTTATGTATCTGCTGCTTTAGTTACTGGCTTCTCAACTATTGGTGCTGGTATCGCTGTTGCTTCTGCTGCATCTGCTGCTTTAGGTGCTTTGAGTGAAGATCCGAAAATTATGGGTAAAGCGCTTATCTTCGTTGCTTTGGCAGAAGGTATTGCTTTGTATGGTTTGTTAGTATCTTTCATGATTTTAGGAAAATTAGGTTGATCATCATGAGAATGTTCTTAATTAGTGATAATGTTGATACGCAGACAGGTATGCGTTTAGCAGGTGTCAAAGGCGTCGTGGTTCATGAACCCGACGAATTTGAGACTGCTTTAAGCGAAGCTCTTTCTGACAAAAGTAACGCTATCGTTCTGATTACCGAGAAACTATTCAATTTGATGAAAGACTATATAATGGAAAGAAAATTAAAATCGCCCATGCCGCTGATTGTAAAAATTCCTGACAGGCATGGACAAACGGATTCCGACGCCATGATGGGATACATTTCTGAGGCTATGGGAATTAAATTTTAGGTGGTGAGAATGTATGATAAGTGTGGAAGAAAAGCTTTCCAATTTCTCTTCAAAAGTGCTTGATAAAGCCAAAGAAAAACGTGTTGCCATGATGGAAGAATTCGTTAAAGAGCAAGAAAGTTTGGTTGAAGAAAAGGAACTGGAATTTTTAGAACAGGCTTATGAAAAGATTCAAAAAAATCTTCTCTTGCTCGAGAAACAGCAAAAAGAGAAGCAGTCAAAATTACAAAATGATTATCGCGTTCAGCTTTTAAAAACACGTCAAGGAATATTTGATGATATATTTTCCCATGTTGAGTCGAAACTACAATCTTTTATGAGTAGTGATAAATATGTGGATTGGTTAAAGACAAACATTAAAGAAGCTATTTCTGATGCAGGGGATGGCGAGAAAACGATTTTTATCAATAAAAGCGATGAGAAACTTGTACCGCAGTTGTCTTCTGAGTTTTCCTTAGATGTTCAGATTTCAGATGAGGATATTATCGGTGGCGCAAAAGTGTTTAATAAGAATCGAAATATTATTTCCGACCATTCAATTTCTATAGAGCTAGAAACTCAAAAGACGGAATTTGTAAAGAACAGCGGTCTTAATATCAATCTTTTATAAAGAAAAGCGGTGAAAAAATGGATAACATGGTTAAAGGTGTGATTCGCGCTATCAGCGGTCCTGTATTGGAGGTTGTCGGCAGTAACCAGTTCCAGATGATGGACATGGTAAAAGTTGGCGACAAAAACTTGATAGGCGAGGTCATCAATATAAAAAAAGGGGCAGCAATTGTCCAAGTATATGAGTCAACAACCGGTTTAAAAATCGGTGAAGAAGTGGTTTCCACTTCCATACCAATGTCGGTTACGTTGGGTCCTGGTATCATCGGAAACATTTTTGATGGTATCGAGCGTCCACTTCGTGTTATGAAAGAGCGTGAAGGCAATTTCATCGGTCGTGGTATGGACGTTGATCCATTAGATGGCAAAAAAAAGTGGGATACCACTGTTTTGGTAAAAGTGGGCGACACGGTAAAAGCGGGCGATGTTATCGCAACAACTCCCGAAACGCCCTCTATTCTTCATAAAGTAATGGTGCCAAATAAAATCTCTGGAAAAGTTACTTCGGTTGCCAAATCTGGTCCTCATACGGTGCATGAAACGATAGCCGTTGTTGTCGATGAAAAAGGTAAAGAATATACGTTGACAATGGTTCAAAAATGGGGTATCCGTGCAGGTCGTCCTTATGAAAAACGTCTACCGATTGATAGACCGCTTATAACTGGTCAGCGTATTATCGATAGTATTTTGCCAATCGCTAAAGGCGGTACAGCAGCTATCCCAGGCGGATTCGGAACTGGTAAAACCATGACACAGCATCAGCTGGCTAAATGGTGCGATGCTGATATTATCGTATACATCGGCTGTGGCGAGCGTGGCAATGAGATGACACAGGTATTGGACGATTTCTCTAAATTAATCGATCCGCGTACCCAGCGTCCTTTGATGGATCGTACCGTTCTTATTGCTAATACCTCAAATATGCCAGTTGCAGCGCGTGAAGCTAGTATTTATACTGGTATTTCCATTGCGGAATATTTCCGTGACATGGGCTACCACGTAGCAATCATGGCCGACTCGACTTCTCGTTGGGCAGAAGCTCTTCGTGAAATCTCTGGTCGTTTGGAAGAAATGCCTGCTGAAGAAGGTTTCCCAGCTTACTTGTCATCACGTCTATCGGCGTTTTATGAGCGTGCTGGTTATGTAGAAAATCCGAACGGTACAGAAGGTTCCGTTAGTATTATCGGTGCTGTTTCGCCACAGGGTTCTGACTTTTCTGAGCCCGTTACCCAGAATACCAAACGTTTTGTTCGTTGTTTCTGGGCGCTTGATAAAAGTTTGGCGTATGCACGCCATTATCCGGCTATTCACTGGCTCCAAAGTTACAGCGAATATCTAGATGACTTAGCACCATGGTATGAAAAAAATGTGGCACCAGACTTTTTAGACTTCCGCAAACAAATCATGAAGATTTTGCAGGAAGAAAGCAGTCTAATGGATATCGTTAAATTAATTGGCTCGGATGTATTGCCAGAAGAGCAGAAAGTTGTTTTGAATATTGCAAAAGTTATCCGCTTAGGATTTTTGCAGCAGAATGCTTTCCATCAAAGCGATACGTACGTACCGATGCAGAAACAATATAAGATGATGGAGATTATCCTGTATTTGAACCAAAAATGCAAAGATTTGGTTTCAAAAGGTGCAGTAACGTCTGCCATGGAAGGCAGCGGTGTTTTTGAAGAAATCATTCGTATGAAATACGATATCGGTAACGAAGATTTATCCGGTTTTGACCGCATTCGTGCCGATATTGACAAGATGTATGATGAATTATCTTCACAAATGCTCTAAGACAGGAGGGGATTAATTTGGCTATTGAATATATGGGTTTAAAACAAATAGAAGGTCCGTTGATTGTCTTGGAGGGTGCGAAAGATCTTTCTTATGAAGAAATGGTTGATGTAACCATGAAAGATGGTTCAAGGCGTCACGGTCGCGTACTCAAAATGAATGAGGACGCTGCTATTATCCAGGTTTTTGAGGGAACACAGGGTATGTCACTATCGAATACCAAAACCATTCCACAGGGAAAACCCCTTGAAATCGGCGTATCCAAAGAAATTTTGGGTCGTACGTTAAATGGTAGTGGTCGCCCAATAGATGGTCTTGGTGAAGTATATCCTGAAAAGCTCATCGACGTAAACGGCGAACCGATTAATCCGGTTGCGCGCCAATACCCGAAGAACTTCATACAAACGGGAATTTCCGCTATCGATGGACTAATGACTCTGATTCGTGGACAGAAGTTGCCAATTTTCTCTGGCAATGGTTTGCCGCATGATCAGTTGGCTGAGCAGATTGTTCGCCAGGCAAAGATTGCCGACGGCGAGAATTCGGAATTTGCTATTGTGTTTGCCGCTATGGGCGTTAAACATGACGTCGCTGACTTCTTTACACGTGCTTTCAAAGAAAGTGGTGTATCGGAGAAGGTTGTTATGTTCCTCAATCTGTCCAATGACTCGGTTGTTGAAAGAACCATTACGCCACGTTGCGCACTGAGCGTAGCTGAGTATTTGGCGTATGAGAAAAATATGCATATCTTGGTTATCTTGACGGATATGACCTCGTATGCAGAAGCTTTGCGTGAAATTTCATCATCAAATGGTGAAATTCCAAGTCGTAAAGGTTATCCAGGTTATTTATACAGCGATTTGGCATCTCTTTATGAAAGAGCCGGTATTGTAGACGGTTCTACCGGATCGGTTACGCAGATTCCGATTTTGACCATGCCGAACGATGATATCACTCACCCAATTCCAGATTTGACCGGATACATCACAGAGGGTCAGATTGTTATGGGTAGAGATCTTAACTTAAACGGCGTATATCCGCCAATCTCCGTATTGCCGTCCTTGTCACGTCTGATGAAAGATGGCATCGGCGAAGGTTACACGCGTGCCGATCATCCTGATTTATCGAATCAGCTTTTTGCATCCTATGCAAAAGTTATGGAAATTCGTGCATTAGCATCCGTTATCGGTGAAGATGAATTGTCAGAACTTGATAAAAAGTATATGGAATTCGCTCGTCAGTTCGAAACACGATTTGTTGCACAGTCTAGAACTGAAAACCGTAGTATCGAAAGAACGCTGGAAATCGGTTGGGGCGTACTGTCGTATCTGCCGAGAGAAGAACTAGATCGTCTTGATAAGGACACTTTGGACAAGTATTATAGAGCGCATGGGAGTGAATAATCATGGAGAACACTTTGTTTCCTACCAAGGGTAATTTAATGATTGCGCAAAACACCTTAGCACTCTCCAGGCAGGGTTATGACCTGCTCGATAAAAAGAGAAATATCTTAACCCGCGAAATGATGACGCTAATTGACAAGGCTAAAACGATACAAACAGAAATCAATGAAGCCTTTACGATTGCCTATCGTGCTTTGGAAAAAGCAAACGTCACCATGGGTATTGGTCACCTCAAAGAAATCAGCTATGCGATTTGCGAAGAGGTAGATGTTGAGGTGCATTTCACTAGCGTCATGGGTGTGGAAATCCCTAAAGTGAAATATAAACGTAAACCAGTAAAGCCGGCATATGGGTTTTTCCGTACCAGTTCCGCATTAGACGATGTGTACCTCAAGTTCACTAGAGTACGTGAACTTACCATCGAGCTAGCCGAAGTGGACAATGCGGTCTATAGACTGGCTGTCAATATCAAAAAGACACAAAAACGTGCAAACGCTTTAAAGAATATCACCATTCCGCTCTATTTGGATACGGTTCGCCATATTCAGAACGTGTTGGAAGAAAAGGAAAGAGAAGAGTTTACACGCCTAAAGGTAATAAAACGTCAAAAAGAAGCCGAGTAATCGGCTTTTTTGGCATTTTAGGGGCTTTTTTTTGGGCAAAAATAGGGAGTTATCCTTTACAATCCTCTTTCCATGTGTTAAAATTTAATTTAGAGTAATTTTTCATTGAAAGGATTGACCAAATATGGCAGAAAATAATATCTTCGCGGAGAGAGTACAAAATTTGCATGCATCAGCTATCCGTGAAATTTTTAAAATGTTAGAGGCAAAGGACATCATTTCTTTTGCAGCAGGGGCACCGTCACCGGATCAGTTCCCGAATGACGAATTGGCAGATATTGCGCACGATTTACTCAAGAATAATTGCGCGACCAGTCTGCAATATGGTGTCACAGAGGGATATACGCCACTTCGAGAAGCCGTAAAAAAACGTCTTACCGGGCAAGGTTCCGTTTCTGAATCTGACGATGTCATCATCATGACAGGCGGTCAGCAAGGACTTGATTTGGCAGCGAAAGTTTTATTAAATGACCATGATGGTATCGTCGTAGAGAGCCCCAGTTTCATTGGGGGACTTAATTCTTTCCGTTCTTTTGATGCCAATTTATATAACGTACCGCTTATGGAAGATGGTATCGATTTAGTCGCTTTAGAAGAGCTTTTGAAGAACAATTCCATTAAAATGATTTATACCATTCCGACTTTCCAGAATCCATCCGGCATTACGGCTAGCCTCGAAAAGAGAAAAGGTCTTTTAAAATTAGCTGAAAAATACGATGTGTATATTTTGGAAGATAACCCGTATGGCGAGCTTCGCTTTGCAGGCGAAAACGTGCCATCCATTAAATCGCTCGACACGACTGGTCGCGTCATTTATTGTTCGTCGTTTTCTAAGATTCTGTCACCAGGACTTCGTATTGGTTTTGTCAGCGCACGCAAAGATATTATCGAGCGTATCGTGGTTGTCAAACAGGTTAACGATGTGCATACCCCTGTTTTGACACAGATGATGGCTTATGAATACATGACACGTTACGATTTTGACGCGCACATCCAAAAGTGTGCCACGCAAAACGGTAAGAAATGTGCGAAAATGATTGAATGTATTGAAAAATATTTCCCAAAAACAGTGACGCATACCAATCCAGAGGGTGGCCTATTCATTCTTTGCACATTGCCAGCGGGGGCAGACAGCAAGAAGATTTTGAAAACTTCTGTCGAAAATAAAGTAGCGTTTGTTCCAGGCAACAATTTCCTAGTTGATATGGATAGCCCATCTAACATCTTCCGCCTTAATTATTCGGCTGTTTCAGAAGAAAAAATCGAAGAAGGCATCAAAATTTTAGGTGATGTTTTGCATCAAGCGTTATAAAGGAGATAATCTTAAATGGCAGAGAAAAAAATTATATTCAGCGGCGCACAGCCGACTTCTAATTTAACAATCGGCAATTATTTAGGTGCCATTAAAAATTGGGTGGATATGCAGGATGATTATTTTTGCTATTATCCCATCATGAATATGCATTCCATAACGGTTAGACAGGATCCAGAAAAACTCAGAAAGTGTATTTTGGAACTTGTGGCCATCTATTTGGCATGCGGCATTGACCCTAAAAAAAGCATTTTGTTTATTCAATCTGACGTAAGCGCTCATGCGGAGCTTGCTTGGATTTTAAATTGTTATACTTATAATGGTGAATTGTCACGTATGACGCAGTTCAAAGAAAAATCCAAAAGGAACGCCGACAACATCAATGCCGGATTATTTACTTATCCTGTTTTGATGGCAGCTGACATTTTGCTTTACCAGACTGATTTAGTACCGGTGGGGCATGACCAGTTGCAGCATATCGAAATTACACGCGATATTGCCACGCGTTTCAACGGCATCTATGGCGATACCTTTAAGATTCCGGAAGGATATATACCAAAGGCAGGCGCTCGCGTGATGAGTTTGGCGGATCCAACCAAGAAAATGAGTAAATCCGATGAGAACGCAAATGGTACGATTTTCTTGACCGATTCACCTGATGTCATGATGAAAAAATTCAAGAAATCAGTCACGGATAGCGAATCTCTCGTACAACATCGTGAGGGGAAAGACGGCGTCATAAACCTCATGAATATTCTGTCTGCCATCACGAAAGAAAGCTTCGAGAGCATCGAAAACCGTTTCGAAGGTCGTGGATATGGCGACTTTAAGAAAGAAGTGGCAGAAACCGTTATCGAATTCTTGCGTCCAATGCAGGAGAGATATACCGAATATTTGAAAGATCCATCCTACTTGACCGATATTTGCAGAGAAGGCGCGGAAAAAGCGCGTGTCGTTGCGAATCAAACATTAAAGAATGTCTATGAAAAAGTGGGATTTGTTACGTTATAAAAAGGGAATCATTCCCCATAAACAGGAAGGTGTAATGTATGTCTGCTGAAGTTGTGAGATTGATTCTGTCGTTCGCCGTTGCTTTTGCATTTTCTCTTGTTGCAACGCCTTTGGTCATCCGCATTGCGCCGATTATTGGCGCGATTGATGTACCGCTTGACAATCGAAGAATGCATGTGAAACCAATTCCACGTGTAGGAGGACTTGCCATATTTTTCGGTTGTTTGGTCAGCATTTTGTGCTTTTCACAGATGACCAAAAGTATGATTGCCACATTAGTGGGTGCAGCTATTCTAGTAGTACTTGGCATTTTCGATGACAGTCGTGGATTGTCTGCAAAAGTGAAATTTGTTTTTCAAATATTAGCGGCTTTTATCGTCGTGGTATTTGGTAATATCCGCATTGGCATTTTTACTAACCCAAATATTTTTAGTGATAAAGCCTTTTTGATTTTATCTAGTTGGCTCGCGATTCCTATCACCATACTGTGGATTGTTTTAATGATTAATTCAGTGAACTTCATTGATGGGTTAGATGGGTTAGCCGCTGGTGTGAGTTCTATCGCATCGGTTTCCATGGTGTTCATTTGTTTAAAACTTGGCAAAACAGACATTGCCTTAGTTGCTTTTGCCGTGATGGGCGCCTGTTTCGGGTTTTTGCCTTTCAATTTCAATCCCGCCAAGATTTTCATGGGGGATACTGGTTCGATGTTTTTGGGATATATTCTGGGTGTCATGTCCGTGCAGGGCGCGTTTAAAAGCTATGCCGTGATTTCGTTTGCGGTGCCGATTTTGATTGTAGGTCTGCCACTCTTCGATGCAGGCTTTGCTATTTTGCGCCGTATGGCGCACGGTCAAAACCCGATGGTAGCCGATCGCGGTCATTTGCATCACCGCCTTATCGATATGGGGTTTTCACAAAAACAGAGTGTATTTATCCTCTATGCCGTCAGTGGCGTTTTGGGTATTACAGCGGTTACTTTGGCAGAATCGGGCGCACTTCGCGCGCTGCTCCTACTCATTTGCATGTTGATTTTTGTGTTTGCCGGCGGATATTTGGCTACGCAACACAATGCAAAAATCCTCTCTGAGGAACAGGGTGCTTGCAATTGCAAGGATGCTATTATTAAAGCAAATCATTTGGAAGATACCACCGCGACGGTTGCTACGTGTGAAAGCGACGAGGTAGTGGATGAGAATTCAGACAACGTGTCAATAGAAGAAGATGTTAAAATATACAAAGGAAAAAAGAAAACAGAGGAGGAGCCTGATGAAGAAAATTAAGGTGATGCCGATTTTTGGTACCAGACCAGATGCCATTAAAATGGCGCCGCTGGTGGCCGAATTAAAAAAAGAAGAGCGTATTGAAACTGTTGTGTGCGTAAGCGCTCAGCATCGTCAGATGCTGGATACCGTGCTGGCTATTTTCCATTTAACGCCCGACTACGACCTTAATATTATGAAGGATCGCCAAACGCTTACCGAGATTACCGCGAACGTTTTAACCGAGATTGATGAGGTTTTAAATAAAGAAAAACCCGATATTGTGCTTGTGCATGGCGATACTACCACCGCTTTTACAGCGGCTTTGGCGGCCTTCTATCATAAAATCAAAATTGGTCATGTGGAAGCGGGGCTTCGTACATATGACAAGTATTCGCCGTTCCCAGAGGAAATCAATAGACAGTTCGTCGGGCTTGTTTGCGATAGTTATTTTGCGCCAACGACGACAAATGTGAATAATCTGCTTGGCGAAAAAGTGCCTGCGGAACATATTTTCATGACGGGAAATACCGAAGTTGATGCGATTTATCAATTGGTTGAGCCGAATTATACGTTTAAGAATCCGCTTCTTCAAACGCTCGATTATGAAAATAAACGTGTCATTTTGATGACGGCGCACCGCCGCGAAAACTTGGGTGAACCACTCGAAAACATTTGCTCTGCCGTGCGTGAAATTATCGAAACATATCCCGATGTTGAAGTCGTGTATCCTGTTCATCTAAATCCAGTGGTGGGCGAATGTGCGCACCGTAATCTGGGTGACTTAGACCGTGTTCATCTCATCGATCCACTCGAAGTGGACGATATGCATAACTTGATGTCACGTTGCCACTTAGTTCTTACTGATTCGGGCGGCGTGCAGGAAGATGCGCCGGCTTTGTCGAAACCTTGCTTAGTACTTCGTACAGAAACCGAACGTCCCGAAGCTGTCGAGACTGGTGCAATCCGCTTGGCTGGTGTCGAAAAGACGCGGATTGTGAAACTCACAAAAGAGCTACTCGATTGTAAGGATATTTATGATTCCATGGTTGATGCGCCCAATCCTTATGGAGATGGGAAAGCGTCAAGGAGAATTGTGGACGCGATTCTTTACGAATTTGGCGTGCTGGATAGTAAACCGCAGGATTATACGTTCTTATCCTAATAAAAATTGATGCTTTACAAATATAACATCGCTTGATGGCCGATTATGTGGCATCTCGAGCGATGTTATTTTATGCCACTATCGCGTGTCTGTTTTTTCGAAATATCAGTAACGAATAGGGGGAGATTGGGTAATTATATAGCAGCAGAAGAAAAATGGATAAATTTCAAGAAAAATGTTGCATTTTTTTAGTAAAAATGCTACAATGTTCCTATGTTGAATATTGGGGGAATTTATTTGAAGAAGAAAATCAGTATGCTTTTATCCGTAATTTTGTGCGTATCCATGTTTACGATAACGGGAGTATCCGCTAAAAATGGTGATGTAATTGGGCATACCGTGTATACGGATATTGTCGCGTACATCAATCATTATCCTATTCAATCTTATAATATGGATGGGTATACGGTAGTCATTGCAGAAGATTTAGCGAATTACGGTTTCAATGTTTCGTGGAATGCGGATTCGAAGCGTATTAATATTACGAGAAATTCAAGTGCTACGGCCATTACCCCTTATGGAACTCTTTATCAAACCAGACCGTCGCAAGTGGGAAAAAAAGCTGAGGATGTTTTAAGCACAGACATAACGGCCTATGTGAATGGAAGCTATGTCAATAGTTATAATGTAGGCGGTAAAACGGTCATTCGTTTTGAAGATTTAAGCCCGTATGGCGAAGTGGATTGGGTGCCTGATGTGAGAGCCATCAAAATGTGGATTAACGATTTACCCGTGACGGATTATGCACCGTTGCCAGAAGCTCCAGTGGCTCCTACGGGAATTCGAGCTGTCATTTCTGCTCCAGGTGTCACGAACGAATGTTGTAATTCTGACGATAAATCCTTAATCGAACTAGCTGGTTTCAAATACTACACATATTCTGATCAGATTTATGTGCAATGGGCAGCACAAAACATTTCTGGAAGAACGATTGAATCATACGCCCTCTCTTTTTATATGTATGACGACGCTGGAAATCCTGTCTATGATGAATTCACAGGTTCTAATAAACTTACGACACACATTTCAGGTCCTATTGCACCAGATGCAATGATTTCCGCCGAGGGTACAGTTGGTTACTCATACGATTGTACAAAAATAGTTTTAGGACAAATGGACATAAACTATACAGATGGAACTACCGATTCTGGTTGGTATGGTTATTGGGCCGAGTAGCATTCAAATTTTACTGTTAAATTTGTGTTAAATACGATTTTTCAGCCCACACTAATCAAAGCATTACGAAGTTGCCATAAATAATGTCAAATTACACCACTCCCAAAAAGAGTGCTAATCAAAGCAAAATAGTAAATTTTATAGCCCTTATAAAAAAATGCACAAGAAAATATTGGAAAATAGTCGATGAAAAAAATGTCGTTTTTTGGGGTAGACGATGTCGAATTTTTCCCATAACTATCAGGAATTAAGTTATTTTTTAAAAGTCTTGACATTGTATGTTTTTTAGTTTATACTGTGAACGTAATCGCTTCATATCGAATTATGGAGGGAGTTTTAGCATTGGAGGCCAATGAAAATATTGTAAGTTTTTTTTCCTACTTGGAGAAAACAGATGAAGAATTGATTGTGCTATATCATGCAGGACAAGCTGTAGCTGCCGAAGTAATTTTAGAACGGTATAAGAAATTTGTAAAATCCAAAGCCAGATATTATTTTTTACTGGGTGCTGATAAAGAGGATATTATACAGGAAGGCATGATTGGTCTCTATAAGGCCATTTGCAATTATGATGAAAACCGGATGGTTTCGTTTCATGCTTTTGCGGATATCTGTATCAAACGTCAAATGTTTTCCGCGATTAAAACGGCTAAGCGTCATAAGCATCTTCCATTAAACTCGTATGTATCTTTTTCAAAACCTGTTTATCAGGAAGAGGCTGATACAATTGTATCAGATATGATTGCAACAGTTGACGATGGTAATCCAGAAAAAATAATCATTGATAGAGAAAGTTTCGCCAAGATTCAAGATGATATTGGAAAGATATTGAGCGAATTTGAATGTCGCGTTTTGTCTTTGTATCTGCAAGGCAAGACATATCAAGAGATTGCAGGCAGTTTGCAAAAAGAATTAAAATCGATTGATAATGCTTTGCAAAGAATCAAAAAAAAGCTCTTAGTTCATTTAGCACAAGAGCAGTAGATTTTGTAATGTTCTCCGATAGCTTAAAGAAAGCGTCGCGCAAGCGGAGAAGACGGTGCAATTCCGTTTTCGGAGGTAGTAATTATATTTTTTATTCAAAAGTGAGGGATATTCTATGTATGAAGACAAAACTTTAGTTTGCAAAGACTGCGGAAATGAATTTGTTTTTACTGCCGGTGAGCAAGAATTCTATGCCGAGAAAGGTTTCCAAAATGAGCCTGCTCGTTGCAAAGATTGCCGCACAGCAAAAAAAACAGCTGCTAAAGAATCCAGAGAAATGTACGATGTAGTTTGTGCAGACTGTGGTGCTCCAGCAAAAGTTCCATTTAAGCCAAGAAACGATAGACCTGTATATTGCAGTAATTGTTTCGAAAACCACAGATAATCCCTTCGCTTTAGGGCTTTTGACGTGATGATTGAGTGCACTATGTTTCTTACATAGTGCACTTCTTGTTTATTGATTTAAAAAGGATGCGTTTATCATTTTTTAATATATAAAAGGCAAGGCGGCATCAATCTAAGACACAGATTGCGCCTTTCCATCCCAAGTGATTGTCATCGGCATTTGAGTTGCTATTTTATGAACCTTACCAATGGTCAGTGACGTGGGAACTAGTGCCCAAAAGCTTGTATTTTATGATGAGATTGTGATACGGAGGGTACATATGAGTAAAAAAGAACGATCATTTGTTGTGTTGGGTGCCGGACGTTTTGGACAAAACGTTACCAAAACATTATATGCTTCGGGACATAAAGTTTTATTAATTGACCGCAACAAGGATGTCATACAGGCAATGAAAAAATATTGCACACATACCATCGTTGGGGATTGTCTTCATGAAAATGTGCTCTATTCCTTAAAATCTAGTAATTTAGATGTGGCTATTGTGGCTGTTGGAGATAACTTTGAAGCAAGCGTTTTGGCCTCGATGATGTTAAAGGAAATCGGCGTACCATACGTTATTGCAAAAACAAAGAGCGACATACATAAACGTGTATTAGAAAAAGTAGGTGTTGATAGCGTTGTTTTCCCGGAGCATGACAGCGATATCCGTTCGGAAAAAAATGTAACGCTCAATAATTTTGTGGATTACATGGAATTATCGCCCGATTATAGTATCACCGAAATGGATTGTTTAGATAGCTGGGTAGACATGAGTTTAGATGAGCTCAATATTCGTTCAAAATATGGCATCAATGTCATGGCAATTATAAAAAACGATCATATCAATGTTTCGCCAAGCGCACAAGATAAATTGAGCGCCGGTGATGTACTCATTGTTATCGGATCAGAAAAGGACTTAAGCAGAATACAATAATATGATGATAACTTCAAAAACCAACAAAATATGCAAATTAGTCAATTCCTTAAAAATGAAAAAATACCGGGTAGAATGCCAACAATTTTTGGTAGAAGGCACTTCATCGGTTCATGATGCGCTAGTAGCCCATGCGAATGTCGAATTTGTTTGCATCAACGAAAACTATACACATGGGGAAGATTTTGGTCACGTACCTGTCTATCAAGTCAAAGACGAGATTTTCGCCAGCATGAGCTGTACGAAGAATCCGCAAGGCATTTTGGCGTGTGTGACAATGCAACGACAAGAAATTCCTGAAAAAAATGATGGATTTTATTTGTTTTGCGATGAGGTAAACGACCCAGGCAATGCCGGAACCATCATTCGCACGGCTGATGCTTGTGGATGCGATGCGGTTTTGTTTTCAGAAAATTGCGTGGATATTTATTCGGATAAAACCATTCGCGCCAGCATGGGCTCGTTTTTCCATTTGCCGGTTTTAGACAACGTGCCAAAAGAGTGGCTTTGCGATATGAAAAACAAAGGGTATCGCGTGGCAGGCGGCATCTTAGATGAAGATAGTTTAGATTATACAGAAGCGGATTTGGTGTCTCCTATCATTCTCGTCGTGGGAAATGAGGCAAATGGGATAAGCGACGCAGTCAAACAGATGTGCACGCAAAAAGTGATTATTCCGATTTTCGGGAAGGCAGAATCACTAAACGTTTCTATAGCGGCAGCTTTACTATGCTATGAAGTACGAAGAAGACAGGGGTCAATAGACAGATGAATGAAAAGTTCGAGCGAAAACTCATCAAGCAAGATGCAAAAATTGTGATTGCGCAAAACTGGAAAACGTTTTTATTTGCCAGCTTGCCGGTAATTTTTCTCAATCTTATCCTGGAATTCATGCAGGCATTTTCATTTATCGATTCGAAAGTTTTTTATGGAATTATCGTACTAGTCGTTCTTTTTTACATACCGGCTTTCATTTGCCAAAATGAAATAATCCTTAGAAAACTTCGCCAAGAAGATGTCAAGGTATCTTCTGCGTTTCATTGGTTTACGGCTGCTTCCTATTGGTGGGCGTCCATCAAACTTGCCTTTGTTTATATTGCGATTGCTGTTATCTTGGTTTTGGCTATCAGCACAGCTGCTACGGGTGTTACCTTAAGTAGCAACATTTTTACAAATCCAACGATAGCGTTCTATTACGAGATGGTGGTTTCGGTAATTACCGTGTTTGTTGTTATGCTGATAAGTTTTCTTACAATGCCAGCTATTAATATGTTAATTTCCCATCCGACTGCGAAAACGCGTGATATTTTAAGAATTGCTCTGCGACTTAGCAAGAAAAATTTTAAAGGCTTATTGTTTTTTATGTTAACATTCGTTTTTCTGATTATAAGCGTTTTTATTTTAAATAGAGCAGCTATTATTAATCTTTCGAGTTTCTTAGAAGCTAATTCGATTCTACTGAATAGCCTGTATACATTGGTCGGATTCGTGCTTTATTTGGCCGCATTCTATCTGATTTTTTATATGAATACATCGATGCTATCCTATGTCGAATTGCTTATCGCTCGTGAAAATCCAGAAAACTTAGAGATATAAAAAAACCTTGAACACTAGATATAGGGTGTTTAAGGTTTTTTTATGGAAATCCGATGGATGTATACCAAGATGTGCACTTGAAAACTTGCACAAAATGCGATATAATGTTATTTATTATTGCGGTTCGAAAGGATGATTGGGTTGAATAAAATTCCACCTAAAAACATAAAAAAGCAAGTACCGGTCATTGCTCTTAGGGGCACAGTACCGTTTCCAGATACATTTACCCGGTTTGAGGCAGTACGCAATTTTACCATTGAAGCTGTTGAGACCGCTATTAGGGAAGACAATATGGTTTTTTTAGTCACGCAAAAAGATGTAACCGACGATCTTCCTACAAAAGATACACTGTATAGAATTGGTGTATATGCGAAAATCAAACAGATTGTTCGATTCCCAGGGGAAGAATTGCGCGTTTTAGCGGAGGGGGTAGGCATTGCCAAATTCTCTAGATTAACTGTCGGACAGTATTTGAAAGCCAACATCGAATTTTTGCCGTATCAGAACAAATGTGAAGATACGCTGCTTGAAGATTCTATGAGAGAAAGCCTCAAAAAGCTGTATAAGACTTATTTTGAATTATTGGCGCAATTCCCACAGGAAAATTTGTTTTATGTATTTAATGCTCCAGATTTGGATCATACGTGCCATCATATATTATCTTGTAGTAATTTTTCATATCAGACAAAGCAGAAATATTTAGAAATGAAGTCTGTAGAGAAGAAAGCCAATGCGCTTCTTGCACAATTGGCAGGTGATATTGAAGTTCTCAAAATGCAGAAAAAGCTAGAAACTCAAGTCAAACAAAACATTGATGATGGGCAGAAAAAATACTATCTACGTGAGCAATTAAAGGCTATATCCCAAGAATTGGGAGAAGATGCCCAGAAGGAAAACAAAGATTATAAAGAATATGCCGAGAAAATTAATCACATTAAGGCAAGCGGCGAGACGAAAGAAAAACTTTTGAAAGAACTTAATAAACTTGTCCAAATGCCTCAGCTTTCAACAGAATCTGGTCTAATAAAAAATTATTTGGATACCGTTTTATCACTTCCATGGAACACACTAACCAAAGAAAAGTATGATTTAACGCGTGCTGAGGAAATTTTAAATGCTGAACATTACGGTCTTATCAAATTGAAAGAACGAATACTAGAATACTTAGCTGTTAAAAAACTGGCTCCCAAAACACCGAGCCCTATTCTATGTTTGGTGGGACCTCCTGGTGTCGGCAAAACGTCTATTGTGAAGTCAATTGCTCATGCCGCCAATCGCAAATATGCCCATGTATCCTTGGGTGGTGTGAGAGATGAAGCAGAAATTCGCGGTCACCGAAAAACGTATATCGGCGCCATGCCAGGACGCATTATGTCGGCGCTCATCACGGCGAAATCGAAAAATCCGGTTATGCTGCTTGATGAAATTGATAAATTGAGTTCGGATTATAAAGGTGACCCAACGTCAGCCATGTTGGAAGCACTAGATCCAGAGCAAAATTATGCATTCACAGACCATTATATCGAAGTGCCGTTTGATTTGTCGGATGTTATATTCATTACCACTGCCAACGATCGCTCGGCTATCCCCACACCACTTTTCGATCGTATGGAAATTGTCGAATTTGACGGTTACACAAAAGATGAGAAGTACCATATTGCTACTGAGCACCTTATTCCTAAACTCATGGACAAACATGGGCTCACTCCCCAAAAGCTTTCGATTGAAAAAGACGCGCTGATGGATGTGATTAATTCTTATACCTATGAAGCGGGTGTTCGAACGCTCGAACGTACACTTGCAAAAGTCATTCGAAAATCCATTAAAAAAATGATAGACGAGGATGAAAATACGATTAACATCGAGCGAGATGATGTTCTGAAGTTTTTAGGAAAGCCTATCTATGAATTTGACCCCATTAATGAAAAGGACGAGGTCGGCATTGTACGTGGCCTTGCGTGGACGCAGGGTGGTGGCGACACACTCAGCATTGAAGTGAATATTATGGACGGAAGTGGAGATATTGAATTAACAGGACAGCTAGGTGATGTGATGAAGGAATCAGCTAAAACCGCCATTAGTTATGTCCGTTCCAAAACTGATACGTTAAAAATCCAACCGGATTTTTACAAAACAAAGGATCTTCACATACACATTCCAGAAGGAGCTGTTCCCAAAGATGGACCTAGCGCCGGCATTGCCATGGCTACTGCTGTCATCTCTGCTTTGACCGGATTCAGGGTCAAACGTAACGTCGCAATGACAGGGGAAATCACATTAAGGGGACATGTTCTGCCAATTGGCGGATTAAAAGAGAAGTCGATGGCAGCGCATCGCGCAGGAGTGAAAACCATTCTTTTTCCAAAGAAAAATGAAAAAGATTTAGATGACATCAGTGAAGAGGTCAAAAAAGACATTCACTTTATTCCCGTTGAAAACATGAACGAGGTTTTGCTCCATGCATTAACTCTTAAAGAAAAACCGAGCAAAGAAAAATCGGGAAAAAGTATTTTACCTGTTGCACAGATGATGCAAGAATAAACGAAGGAGAAACAAATTACATGAATCTACACAACGCTAGTATTTATATTTCAGCGGTATCACCCGCACAATATCCAAAAGGAATGCTTCCTGAAATTGCTTTCGCGGGGCGGTCGAATGTTGGAAAATCTTCTATGATTAATAAATTGCTAAACCGTAAAGGTTTGGCTCGTACGAGCCAGAAACCTGGTAAAACAGCGACTATCAATTTTTATAATATTGATGATAAATTGTTTTTTGCCGATTTGCCTGGGTATGGGTATGCCGTGCGTTCCCATTCCGAGACCAAAAAATGGGGTGGCATGATTGAGGAGTATTTATCCGATCGCGAGCAGCTTGCGGCAACTATTCTTTTAGTGGATAGCCGTCATAAACCGTCGCAGGATGACATCACCATGCTCGACTGGATTCGCCATTATTATGAAAATGTCATTGTTGTGGCAACGAAAGTTGACAAACTAAAAACGCGCGACATTCCTTATCAGCTAGATATGATAAAGGATGTTTTATCCCTGACCGAAGACGATATTTTGATACCCTTTTCCGTAAACGACAACGAAGGACGAATTTCTCTATGGGACGTTATCAATCTTCTCATTGCAGGCGATAAATATTAATACAGCAGGACACAAAAGGAGGACATACTTATGCTAAAAGCTCCGAAAGGAACACGAGATATATTACCCAAGGACATGTACAAATGGCATTTCATCGAAGATGCCGCCAGAAATGTGTGCGATAATTTTGGTTTTTCTGAAATTCGCACGCCTACTTTCGAATTTACCGAACTTTTTTCCCGTGGCGTCGGCGATACGACTGATGTGGTGGAAAAACAAATGTACACATTTAACGATAAAAAAGGAAGAAGTATTACCCTAAAACCGGAAGTGACTGCTTCTGTGGTTCGCGCCTTTTTAGAGGGCAAACTCTTTGCGGATGTGCAGCCCACCAAGATGTTCTACATTTCGCCTTGCTATCGTTATGAAAATACTCAAGCGGGACGATACCGCGAATTTTTCCAATTCGGCGTCGAGGTTTTTGGTTCAACCCAGCCTTCGATGGATGCAGAAGTTATTTCTCTTGCAATGGCATTTTTGAACAAAGTGGGACTCTACGATTTAAAAGTCAATTTGAATAGCATTGGCTGTCCTACATGCCGAAAAGCATATAATGAAAAACTAAAAGAGTATTTGCGCGGACATTTTGATGAATTATGCCCCACGTGTCAAAGTCGATTTGACCGAAATCCACTCCGTATTTTGGATTGTAAATCGCCCATTTGCCAAAAAATTGCAGAGGGTGCCCCTTTGCTATTAGACAGCATATGTGATGATTGTAAGGATCATTTTACGGCGGTACAGACGTATCTTAATAAAATGGAAATCCCTTATGAAATCGATCCACACATCGTACGTGGTCTCGACTATTACACTCGAACTGTTTTTGAGATTCAATCCGATAAAATCGGCGCGAAATCCGCTATATGCGGTGGCGGTCGCTATGATGGACTAGTGGAAGAATTGGGCGGCAATCCGACTCCTGGCGTTGGATTTGGGCTTGGAATCGATAGGCTCATTCTTTCCATGGAAAACGATAACATCCCATTTGGCACAGAAAGACCTGTTAAAGTTTTCGTGGCAACTCTCGGCGATAATGCCGATATAATGGCGCAGGACATCGTGTATAAGTTGAGGCGTGACGGCATTAAAGCCGAAAAGGATGCCATGGGCAGAAGCTTAAAAGCACAGATGAAATATGCCGATAAAATTGGCGCCCAGTACAGTCTTGTATTAGGCGACAATGAAATAGAAACTGGCGCGGCTTCCATTAAAAACATGCAAACCGGCGAAAATAAAGACATCTCGCTTACTGATTTAGTCAGCATCTTGAAAGGGGAAATTTAAATGGCAAGTATAGGAAACTTAAAACGTACAAATATGTGCGGTATGCTCACAGAAAGTGACATTGGAAAAACCGTTACCGTCATGGGGTGGACACAAAAATATCGAAACTTAGGATCGCTTTTGTTTGTGGATTTGCGTGACCGTTCTGGTATCATTCAGCTTTCTTTCGACGATACAACCGATTCTGCACTTTTTGGCGAAGCATCTACCGTCAGAAACGAGTACGTATTGGCAGCTGTTGGTGAAGTTGTGAAGCGTGCTTCCGTGAATCCCGATATGAAAACGGGCACCATTGAAATCAAAGTAACCCAGCTTACCATTATCAATAAAGCGCAAACTCCTCCGATTGCCATTGAAGAAAACTCCAACGTTAAAGAGGAAACGCGCCTAAAATATCGTTACTTAGACTTACGTCGTCCTGATATGCAGCGTCGCCTGCAAGCTCGCCACCGCATTACTAAAATAGCGCGTGACTACTACGATGAGAACAATTTTTGGGAGATTGAAACCCCCTACTTAAATAAGAGCACACCCGAGGGCGCGCGGGATTACCTAGTTCCCAGTCGCGTTAATCCGGGGACTTTTTATGCCCTACCGCAGTCACCACAGCTTTATAAACAGCTTCTCATGGCATCTGGCATGGAGCGTTATTTCCAGATTGCACGTTGCTTCCGTGATGAAGATTTGCGTGCTGATAGACAGCCGGAATTTACCCAAATTGACCTTGAAATGTCCTTTGTGGATATGGACGATGTCATGAGCGTGAATGAAGGTTTTGTGAAACGTTTGTTTAAAACGATGCTGGACGTTGATATTAAAACACCACTTAGGCAGATTCCTTACGGCGAAGCCATGAGTCGTTTTGGTTCAGATAAGCCGGATACACGTTTTGGCTTGGAGCTCAAAGATATATCTGATGCTGTAAAGGCATGCGGATTTAAAGTATTCACCGACGCAGTTGCAAACGGCGGCAGCGTCAGGGCAATTTGTGTGCCGAATGGCGCCAGCCTATTAAGCCGAAAAGAAATCGATGCTTTGGGTGAATTCGTAAAAACGTATCGCGCCAAGGGCCTCGCTTGGATGAAATATGAAGAAGAAATCAAATCCCCAATTGCGAAATTCTTGGATGAGAATACCATTGGCAATATTATCGAGTTAACGGGTGCTGC
>Ga0183100_1000325_pt1 | contig 47165 bp, 43 predicted proteins | sample Biomet2_FD_127789 | JGI IMG/M metagenome (GOLD analysis project Ga0183100, IMG submission 127789) | Microbial communities from bioreactor (seeded with anoxic lake sediment) at LBNL, California, USA - Biofuel metagenome 2 | ecosystem: Engineered > Bioreactor > Anaerobic > Unclassified ... | reverse complement strand
AACGGCAACCTCATCTTTACTTAGAGAAAGTTTATCAACGGCTTTGACAATACAGCCGGTAATAACACCATGACCGCAGCCTGGGCACCAAATATGAGGCAAGCGACCAGGACGGAAATATTGATCAATTAATTCTTCCATACTCATGTTATTTACCTCCTATTTAAATGTTTCTTTAATTTTTTCCAGCAATTCCTCAGGGGTTGCCGGTTCATTATTATAAACTCCATAAGAAGTTACAGGGACTTTGCCTGCAACAACGCGTTGAACTTCTTCAACATATTGCCCGTAGTTTAATTCATGCACCATTATATGCTTAACCTTAGTAGCTAAAGCTTGCATTTGTTTTTCAGCAAACGGCCAAATAGTGATAGGACGTACCACCCCAACCTTAATACCTTCGGCACGAGCCATATTAACGGCTTCATATACAGCGCGGGCTGCACCACCGAAAGCAACGACAGCATATTCTGCATCATCCATTTTGAAGTTTTCCACTTCAACGATATCGTCAAGGTTATTATATAGTTTATCGTGTAAACGATTAGTAGATTCTACGGTAGCGGCAGGAGTACCTTTTGGGAAACCGGTTTCATCATGGACTAACCCGGTTACATGCCAACGATATCCACTGCCAAAAGGAGGCATTGCCGGAACTAAAGATTCATCTGTAGCATAAGCCTTGAAATCTTCAGGCTTACAAGTAGGTTGCTTTCTTTCAGGTTGAGGAATTTCATCATAATTATCCGGTAATTCGATTTTCTCTCTCATATGTCCGATAACTTCATCCATCAAAAGGATTACAGGAACACGATACTTCTCGCTAAGAGCATAAGCTCTTATAGTTAATTCAAAACATTCCGGTACACTGCCGGGAGTCAAGGCAATCAGCCAATGGTCGCCGTGGGTACCCCAACGTGCCTGCATAATATCTCCCTGAGAAGGAGAAGTCGGTTGACCGGTAGACGGGCCTACGCGCTGTACATTAACAATTACAATAGGAATTTCTGCTATACAAGCATAACCTAATAGTTCCTGCTTTAGAGAGAAACCTGGGCCGCTAGTAGCAGTCATAACTTTCTTGCCGGTTAAGGAAGCTCCGATAACGGCGCCGATACTGGCGATTTCGTCTTCCATCTGGATAAATTTACCACCAATTTTAGGAAGTTTTTTAGCAAGGTCTTCAGCAATTTCGGTAGAAGGGGTAATGGGATAGCCACCAAAAAATTTACAGCCGGCGGCAATAGCACCTTCAACGACAGCCTGATTTCCTTGCAAGAGCAAAATTCTTGACATGAGTTTGTCACTCCTTTACTATTTTTCTACAAAGATTGCGTAGTCTGGGCAGCGAAGTTCGCACTGACCGCATTTGATACATTTTGACTCATCAACTATTTCAACTTTTTCAACCTCACTGACTGCAAGTACTTGCTTAGGGCAAAAAGCCACACAAATGCCACAACCCTTACAACGGTTAAGATGAATTTTTAGACTCATAAGGCGGACCTCCTTTTCGAAAAATTTAGCACTAAGGCTTAAAAAAACCTATTAAATCATACCTGCGAAAGATTTTAAAACTACAAAATTTAACATATTCATTTTATTTACTATTACTGCCTCAGGACTCTTAAGCGGACAGTTTCCTTCTTGTGCATGATTTACAATAATATGTGTAATCTCACAAGCTAAATTATTTTTCATCGCTAAGCTTGCTCCTGAAAACGGATACCGTAAATTTTTGCCTAGATAAGATTTTACAGTCGTTCCATCGGCTTTTTTCATATTCCATCAATTTCCCAACATCAGTTTGTAATGCTCCTGCAATCAAGTAATCAAGATTTATTTTGTATTTCTCATCATACATACCTTTAAATTCTTGATAGGCTTGATAGGTCATCCTTGTAACGGCTCTCACATGTGTCCTGTAACCAATTAAAGTATCTGAAATAAGCAAAGTAAATGGAATGGTATCTGTATCATCCAGCGTCCATTATCCAATGTTTAATGCTTCTTCATAGACTTTTATTACTTGGTTCTTTAATTCTTGATCTTTTATCCAATCAATTTAAGGGAATGCGTCTTGAAAATTTTTATACATACAAACTCCTCCTATTTTACACTCCTAACAATATCCATTATGCGACCATCTCTGTACTCTTCCACCCCGCCGATTATATCGCCAAACACAGTATTTTGGGGTCTACCTGCCAGTTTCTATGCCCTTGCCTGTAATTCTTCAATGGAATATTGTGGAACTGCCAATTCACGGTAATGGTGCACTAAATCCTGCCGCAATGGGTTTATGGCAATACCATACTCCGTAACAAGTATATCAATCGTGTCCCCGGGAGTGACAATAGTATTCACTCTATCTAGCAGCATGGGCAATCAATCTCTCCACGGGAGTTTTTCTTGGTCGAATAGAACCGGTGGCAACACCGGCAGGATCACCAATAGATGGCACTTTCACAATATAATCCACCTGTTTAGAGGGAATGCTTACATACTCGAGAGGCTTATTCACAAGATTATCCGTTACAGCAACTACGGTATTTGTATAAGCCGCATCCACCATTGCATAACCAAGAGATCCACATACAGCTTTACCATCTACACCATTCACGTTACCAGATGTGTCACCGCAAGGAGCTGCCAAAAATGCTACGTAAATTTTAAGTTCCCCTGTGGAAATAGCCCTTGCCCGCCTTCCGTGGGTACGAAAAATAGCGGGTTTAGACAATTTGCCTGCTTGTATCCATGTGACTAACTTGCCACGAGCACCACTAGTATCCACAGCTGTAATGGTACCGTCTTCAAAATATGGAAGCAATACGTCCTGTACAAGGCTAAGAGAACTAGCGGTCAGCGTCAGATTTTTAATGCCCTTTTCATGAATAGCTGCAAAAACCATTTGCATGACCAAATCACCATTACGCAGCGCATGATGAAAAGATACCGTCATGCCATTACGTAACTCCACAGCATCAATAGCCTAGCTAAGTGACGCTAATACCTTCCCCGCGGTATTAGCAGTCTAACGTGTTTGCAATAAAGGTTGTTTTGTTATCTCTACTTGTGCTTCATACCATGTTTTATTCTTAAACTCTTTGTATTTTTGTAGAAAAGTCAACTCATCCTTCATAGGTCACTCCCGCTTCATTTTATCCTTACTCCTACACGAATATCCGGACGAATTTCTTCTAACGCATGTTTCACTAAGATTCTTGTAATATCCTTTCCCGCGATTACTATGAGTTGCCATTTCGAACTTTAAAACCCCTTCAAACGTTCTCCTGAGACAACAATTAACCCGGCACAGCAAAATTATCACAGGCCATAACAAGAACGACCACAAAGATGCCTTGGCTATCACGAATTTTGCTTGAGGCAATAACACTACTAATAATCCTTGGCGTGGCAGTTAATTTCTAGTTTTGTAATAACTTACCCATCATTACCTCCTTCTTTCCAAACCTCTTATTAGAAAATTCCTACATGCCTCCTATTATCCTTTTGAAGTTCAGCAAATTCCCGTTGCTCAACACACAAAGCCAATCATTTTACAATAACTTCGTAACTACAGCATCATATTTTCTTACCGACGTTCTGTTAATTGAAGCAAACCGCGATATGCCAATGTAAGTATTCATCAACTACATTGGCGAGAAAGTAAACCATAGGTTCCCTAATCCTGAAAAAACGCCCTTCCTGCTAAAATAGGCAGACAGTAATTCCTAACTTCTTTATAAATTTCTTTACAAATTTTTGAAGTTCTCCATTGTTTTAGCTTTCGCCCTTATTTAGACCAATGAAACCAAAATTAAAATAGTAAAGCTGTCTAGAAAACGCTCAAAATAATATACCAGACGGCATGGCGAAAACTTTTACCCATACCAATAATATTGGCGTTCGTGACTGTAGGTATTCTCTCAGAGATTATATACATCTATACCCTCAAATCACCGGAAGCCATTGCAGAATACGCATGTCTTGTTTGTCGTTCAAACCAGTCTAGGTCCTTCAAGCCCATTAACACTACTAAGCATTGAATCTTCCACGTAATACCAAAAGAAATATGATGATGTGAAAACTCATCAGCATAAACATGCACTCTTACTTACAGCTCGTCAATTTACCCGAATTGTTTTTAGATTGCTATCAATCATCAGTAATGCTTTTCTAATCGAATAGTATAAGTCTAACGTTTACTAACGAACTTTTCTTTTTATAATTATCGAATAAATTTTATCAAGTGTATCCTTTTTCGTGGATTTTTTTAGACTTTTTTTATTTTATATTTTGGGCATATTACAAGCCTGTTTATTATTTTGTTGATTTTAGTAATTATTACATTCAATTCTGCTTTTCGTAGAATTTTCAGTAAGTATCTTTTCTAAACGGATACTTTAATCGTCTATATTTATATTGTAATTGTTTTAAAAGTTTTTAAATAATACTTATTTTGCATCATAAGTATCAAAATTTTGGATACCCAAAATAAGCATCCATAAAATGCGTCGTTTGCATCGTCACACCAATGATTTATAACCACCAATACATTATATATACGGGCTTTTCATATTCAAACAGCCAACCATAATCTGAATGTTTAACATATACATACATTAGAAGAAGTATCATATTCTTTGAAGCTTAGCTTATCTGCCATAATGTCCTATTTGCCTTAACCTTGAATATATTTTTCTATAATTGCTTTGTTAAGCACTCGTCATATAGTATAATTCCGTCCGAAAGTTCCACTTCCATAACTTTACCTTCCCTTTCGTCGGGCATAGTTATCTTGAATATTCCTATTCCAAATGGAAAGTTTTTTAACATTTATTATACAATTACATAATTAAAATGGTTAATTATGTCTCACTAGACAAAAACCAACTACTTATAAACCAAGCATATGCTATATATCAGCATACGCTTAGATACTTTTCACTCTTTTATTTATACCAACACTCATAATAACCAACAATATACCGTAGTAAGGCGCCTATTGTTGATTTTTCCCTTTAAATTTTGCACTAATTTCTTTCATACACAAAAACCTGTTTTCAACTTTTTATTTTCGACAAATCTATTAAATCCACAATCCTAAAGAAAAGACTAAACTATTATTGAGAGTGTTAAGAATTTTTTTTAAAACAACTCCATCTATTATTTTATCAACTTGTTATTTTTTTATCCCCAGCATATAATTATTAGGCATACTGGCAACTATGGAGGTGCTATACGGTGTCAATTAATAAAGAAGTTATTAGAAAAATGATTGTTGATTTCATGGCTACAAGTCCTCTTAATCACATGGGTGAAGCTTTTGGCAATGAAAAAATGTGGGGAACCCCTTTAGTTGGCTTTGCTGCTGCCGGTGACCCCATTTTTAAACGTTTTAAAGCAGCCGATGCCTGTGGCCCTGGCCACTGGCTACCGGAAGAAATTTTTGGCAAAGCCTTTCCTGCAATCTCTGCAAAACAAGATGAACTGGCAATTGTAAGCTGGGTGCTTCCCCAAACCGAAGAAACCAAGGCCTCTTTGCGTCAAGAACAAGAAATGCCTTCCGAACGCTGGTCTCGCTCAAGAATTCTGGGCGAAAAAGTTAATGAGAAATTGCGTGATTACATTGCGGCTGCTTTAACCACTATGGGCTATGAAGCAGTAGCACCGGTCAGCTCCCCTGAATGGACTAGACTTGATAGCAACGAACGGGTTTATACTTCCACTTGGTCAGAACGCCACATAGCATACGCTTGCGGGCTTGGCACTTTTGGTTTAGATGACGCACTCATTACGCCCGTAGGAAAAGCTATGCGTCTTGGTTCTATTGTAGTAAAAGCGCCATTGGAACCTGACAAGCGTCCTTATAGTGATATGCACGAATATTGTTTACACTTTGCTATTGGCAAATGCAACGCCTGTATCTCTCGTTGTCCTGCAGGTGCTCTCAGCAATCAAGGGCATGATAAAATTAAATGTCGTGCTTATGTACATAGTGCAACTCCTGCCTATATTAAAGAGCATTATAATCTTAGCGGTTATAGCTGTGGTTTTTGTCAAACAAAGGTCCCCTGTGAAAACGGAATTCCTATGCTTTTACGTCCCAAACTCATATAAATAAATTTCCCATTATAAGCCGGAAAAAGCACCTTGTTTTTTTTAATAAAAACAAGGTGCTTTTTCTTATACCCAAGATATATGCAACAACTCCCATCGTTCTAATTAAACAATGGGAGTTGTTTCTTTTACTTTATTTTTTAACAAAAAGTCTATTTTCACTTCCTCTAACAATACCTTTTCCCCTGAGATTATCAACACATTCCGCAAAATATTTTTGGTCATGTTCAGGGTACTTCTCCAACACCAGCCCTTTCATATTATAATCTGCATAACCTAATACTTTCCCGCGATAATTATAATCTAGCCACAGCTTATCCGCGTGATAACCACGTCGCTCCATTTCCTTTATTACCAATAAATGAAATTTATAGAGCATAACCGGGCTATATTTAAACACATAGTTAACCGTCGCATGTTGCTTTCCCCAGCCTTTTCCGCGTAAGCCACAACATTCTCTGTGCTGTCCCAACAATTGCTGCCGAGGTAAATATTCTATTAAAGAAACATGCCATAAGCGCACTTTTTATCTCTCCCTCCGCTGTTTAAGACCCGCAAGGTCCTAACTGCAATGTGGCAAATACTTTGGCCACTCATTAATTATTTTCCTTTTATTCTACCCGTTCTGCCAAAAAACCTTCTCCGTATACCTCTTTAGTTTCCGATACGATAACAAAAGCTTTTTCGTCAATGCTATCAATAATTTCTTTAACCAAGTAAAACTGTTTGTTTTCTATAACGCAGAACAAAGTTTCACAGTTCTTCTTAGAATAAGCTCCTCTGCTTTGCAAAAAAGTAGCACCTCTATCTAGCTGCCGCATTATTTCCTCGGCTATTTCCTCGTTATGAGGCGAAACAATGGTAACCATTGCTCCCCTATTTATACCATATAATACTGCGTCAATAGTTTTCGTCATACAAATAAGAGAAAGTAAGCCGTAAAGCACAGATTCAATGTTATTAAAAATAACCGCGGATGCAGCAATAATTACCAAATCTATAAGCATTAAAGCAAACCCTATTTGCATATGCGGATATTTCCTTTGCAAAAGTTTGGCAACTATATCCGTACCTCCGGTAGTAGAACCACGCATAAAAACCATGGCCATTCCAATACCGCACAGAATACCGCCAAAGGCAGCAGACATCAATCTATCTCCCACATATTGAGGAAATATGGGTGCAATAACTATATCTAGAATCACACTGCCGATGAAAACCGTTTTTAAAGTTTTAAAAGTTCTTACTTTGCCCAAATACAAGTAAGACATAATAAAGAGTGGAACATTTACGAGAAAAGTTAACAAGCCAATAGGAACGCCAGTGACGTAGTTACCTAAAAGCGCAATACCTGTAGCTCCACCCGGAGCAATATTACACTTGGCAATAAAACAATATATGCCGATACCTTGCAAAACAGAACTAACTACATCATAAACTATGTCCTTGAAATACTCGTTCTTCTTCATATTTTTTCTCCTCCTTCACGCCTTACCCCTTTGTTACAACACTAAGGCTGCCACCCATGCCAATGTGACATGTATGACAGCCTATAATCAGCAAGTATTAGTTTCGCTTCTTTTACTCTTTTTTGTCTTTTGCTTTATTAACGGAGCCCCTCTTTTATTTTCTCTCTTTTATAATATGCTTAATTATATCACGAAAATACAAGGCAAAGGCAACCATTTACATAATGTAAAAAGGGCTGCCCTTGTCTGTTTAAATATTTGCTATGTTCATTCTAAAGCCATGTTTCTTTAATAGCTGCCAGCATAAGTAATGTGCTAAACAGCATTGTCCTTTCCTTTAAAAAAATAAAGATAAAATAAAATTGTAAACCATGGCCAGAATAATACTGCTAGGTATCGCAATGAACATCAATCGTGGGAAAAGCTTTGTTCGGTCTTCTTCTGTGGCACAGCCTCCTAACACCAAACTGCCGCCTGAAGAGAAAGGAGAAATAGCACTACTTTGCGCTCCCAATACCGTACAAACAAAGAGCAAAACAGGGCTGATACCTGTAGAAGCAGAAAGTGAAGGAATAAGCGGGAACAACGCCGGACAAACAACACCTGTGGTTGAGGAGAAAAAGCTCATAAAAGCCGCTACCATACTAAATACAACCGGCACTAAAGCCACCGGCACATTGGTACTAATCCACGCAGCCAGAGCCTTAATAGTCCCTGCTTTAATAGCTACTTGAATCAACATGCCAACGCCACAAATCATGATAATAGTATTCCAGGGAATACGAGCAATTACTTCTTTTTCTGGAGCTAAATCTAAAAACAAAGCAATAACAGAGAAGAGAATAGCTACCAAGCCTACATCAATTTTGCTGTTAATCAAGGTTATTACCGCAACTTTAGGCAAAATAATATGTAGTATGGGGAAAATCAGCACTGTAAATAGCATCAAAAGCATTAAATTTAAATTTGTACGTTGTTTTAAATTTAGTGGTTCCGGCAAGGCAAAGGTTACGCCTTCACCAATGTTTCTATTAGCTTTAGGGATATACCTCAATCCAGCAATAAATATAAGTGAAAATACAATGCTGGCACCAAAAATAACTGCTGTAGCATTAAAAGGATCAACAGCATTAACTGAGGTATTATTAACATAAGCATCTTTGATGAGCCCGATAAATACTACCCCCAAACCACTAGTCATAAAGTTACCACCTGCTAGAGCTCCGCAGTTAATAGCAGCAGCTCCTACCATTTTATCCATCTTTGCTTCCTCGCAAATCATAAGGGTTACAGGAGCCATGAAGGCTAACACTGTAAAAAATCCTGCACCTACCGCTGCTAAAACCGTCGCTACGAAAAATAATGCAAACGGCAACATCCCAGGGAATTGGCGACAAGAGTACAAAAGATAACGAGCCATTTTTTCTAAGGTACCATTCACTAAGGCAAAGTTGTAAAATAACGAAACAGCCAAAATAACAAACATTATTCCAATCGGCCAAGCACTAATAATCTCCTTGGTTATCATACCCATAGCGAAGCACCCGATAAAGTAAGCAAAAACGATTGCAAAGAAACCTGTATTAATTTTTGTTTTATAACCTAAAGCTATAGATACTGCAATAGCGACAACAACAATAATATTTAACATTTGCATTTCCTCCCAATAATTGCTTATTTGTCTAAGCCTAACAGATTCATGGGGATGGTTCGTGTCATATAATAGACTTGCTCTTCCGGCACACCGTGGTTCACTAGATATTGCATGTACTGTTGCAGAGCAATTTCCCAATTAGGATTCTCAGTTTGACCACCATCTGTGTCAACCATAACATTTTTATAACCACAAGCCTTAATCGCTTCTAAGTTTAGCTCCATATTGCTCATGTATGTGCCGCCGCCCATATTTTGTGCAAAACAATGTTCTAAAATAACATCATAATCTTTTACTATTTTAACTTGGTCTGCCAAACTCATTCCCACCACCCACCATTCAGGATGTGTGACAACTATATTCTTTAATCCGGCCTTGCGAGCCGCTTCTACTACTACGAAGGCTTCCTCAGGAGAGATATGCGCCGTGCCCAGCACAGCGTTATAATCTTTTATTAGTTGAAAAACAGAATTTAGTTCCGGCACTATTTTGCCATCACGCACTACTTCTACGCAGTCAAAAGTATCCTTTTTGTTTTTAACTAAATGATTTCTTGCACTTTGTGTTGGCAGCCAAACTACTCTAGCTCCCAATTGCAATGCTGAGTCAACAGCCTTAGGATTAATGCCTCCCACTTGCGTATTCAAGGTAATACTCCCAAACATTGTAAAATCATTGGTGTCCCCATGAACAATCTTGTTATGCCTATTGCATAAATAAGCTCGGTCCTGGGTAGTACCTTGATGAGTTTTGATAACAATGGCCCTAGCGCCTACATGGATAGCCGCTTCCATGAGCTCAATGTCATCGTAAGCACGCTTACGAACATCCGGATTGCTATGCACGTGCATGTCTATGACGCCTTTCATTGAAATTTCTGACATTTTTACCCCCTCTTTTCCTGAAAAGTTATTTTTACTCCTACGATTGTATTTCTTCTTCTTTTAGTATAAACTTGTGGTGTTATCGGAGCAATGTGAAAAATCTAATATGGCGTATCGGTAAAACCGATAGGAGGCAATCTCATGGATATCAAAGAATTGAAATATATTATTGCCATTGCCGAGGAAGGCAGCATCTCCAGAGCGGCTGAAAGGCTATATATGGCCCAGTCCAGTCTTAGCCAATTTCTATCCAACTATGAAAAAGAATTGCATACTAAATTATTCATGCGTACCGCCAATGGCGTGCGTGCTACTTATTCCGGAGAGCTCTTTGTACAAAGAGCAAAACAAATGCTTGTAAGCTACCACCGCACACAAAACGAACTATGGGATATTGAAGAACTAAAAACAGGGCGTATTGAACTTGGTATTAGCTCCTTCCGTGGCAGCTATCTCCTTCCTCATGTGCTTTGCCGGTTTTCTGCCATTTACCCAGGCATCGAGGTTGTGGTCCACGAACACGACAGTATAGTTTTGGAAGATAAAATAGCCTCCGGCACTTTGGATTTGGCACTAATTGCCAGCCCTAAAGCTAAAACTACCGGTAACTATGATTTAGTTATGCAAGATGAAATCTATATTGTATGTACCAAGAAACACCCTGTAATGCAATACGTAAAAGTAGGCAACGGCGGCCCCAACCGCCCCTGGGTGGAAATGAAAGATGCTGCTAAATTCAAATTCCTTTTAAGTAATAGAAATACGGTTTTAGGCACCATTGCAGCCGAAAAATATCTGGAATGCGGCATGCCGGCTATTGCCGTTAATCGTAATATGACTGCTGCCTTCGCCGCCGCTATGGCTAGACACGGTATTGGTTTGGCCTTTACTTATCGCTCCTGTGCCATGCCTACACCAAATGTAGAATATCTTTCCATTGATAAAAGCCAAACATTACTTGACTTGGTGTTAAAATATCCCGTTGGCGACTATCGTAGTAAAGCCACAAAAGAATTAAGCAGCCTTATTCATAGCTGTATAAATGAAACGCCTTCTTGGCAAAATAATTTTTAAACACAAAAAGGGCACTAACCAATTTAACTTGGTTAGTGCCTTTTTGGCATACAACAAAAAACTTCCTGGTCTTTTAACGTTTAAATTTCTGTATCATAGGTGCTTGCACACCCTCAATTCCTACCATGGCCATTATCATCAGCAAATCTTTTTGCGGTCCTTTGTAAGCATTCTTGGGGTCGCACCACTCTTGCTCTGTGTGAATTCCGCCACTTCTGCCACCACAGCCTACGGTAATAGCCGGAATTCCTAAAGAAATAGGAACATTAGCATCCGTACTGGAAGACGGCTTGATTTTGGCCTCTAACCCTACTGCTCTAGTCGCCTCTAGTGCAATGCGCACTATCAGGCAGTCATCAGGTTGAACGCCGGAGGGACGGTCACCAATTTGTTCTACTTTTACTTCTACCTTATCTTCACACTTACGAAGGGCGTTTTCTTCTTCCACTGCTTCTTGTGCCACTTCAAGAGCCAAAACACTTAAACGTTTTAATTCTTCCTGGCTATCTGAGCGAATATCTAACAGCAAACTTGCCTTAGCCGCTATTGTATTTACCGAAGTACCACCATCTATAACGCCCACATTATATGTTGTCTTTGGAACCTGCGGTACTTTAAATTGAGCAATCTTAGCAATAGCAATACCTAAGGCATGAATAGCACTAGGCCGGCCAAAATCTGCAAAACTATGCCCTCCCTTGGCTATGAAAGTAAAACGATAACGATTACTTCCCGTTGCTTTATTAACAATAGAGCCCGCTAGTGGATCATCAATAGAGACAAACGCATCAATGTTGTTTTCTTTACCAAAAATGTTTTTTACTCCGCGCAAATCTCCCAAGCCTTCTTCACCCACATTGGCACAAAACACTAAATCACCTATGGGCTTTATTCCTGTCTCTTTTATTGCTCTAACAATAGTCAAAATATCCGCCAAAGCTCTTGTATCATCAGCAATTCCAGGGGCATATATAATGCCATCTTTAATTTTAGGAGTCACATCAACTGTAGCAGGAAAAACCGTATCAAGATGCCCTGCTAGCATAACTACCGGTGAGCCAAGCTTTCCTCTAACAGTCCCCAAAACATTCCAAACTTCATCCATATGCACATCATCTAGGCCAAGTTCTTTAAATCTACGAAGCATATCTTTAGCCCTGAGCTCCTCGTGATTAGAAGGTGCAGGAATAGCTACTAGCTCCAAATGTTCCTTCAAAGTTCTTGCATCATCCTCTTTAAGATATTCTAAAGCAGTCTGCATAATTTTACTTTCTAGCAATGTTTGTATCATAGTATTTACGCTCCCTTTCACGCATTTTTTAACTGCTAATTTATTCACGGAATAGTGTGCCAAATATATTTACCACTTTTTCCGTCAAATCTGTTTTGCCTTTGCTAAAATGAAAATGGTTTTTGATAACTTAGATTTATTACAAACATAAATATCTGTCTTTATTCTAGCACATATAAATATAAACGGCGCATCCAAATTAAATTGAATGCGCTTAATAGTCACTAAAACAATATCTTGCAAAAATATATGGCATAAACGATTGTCAAGGAAAATAATTAATAGCATTTATAAAACACTATCCAATAATTCTTTAGTATATTGTTCCTGTGGTTTTTTTATAATAGTTTCTGTTGTGCCTGCCTCACAAATTCTACCCCTATGCATAACAATAATCATCGAGCACACTTCCTGCACCACTGCTAAATCATGGCTTACAAATAGTATTGTTATTTTTCGATTTTTCCTTATCTTATGCATAAGCTCTAAAATTTGCTCCTGAACAGTAATATCCAAAGCACTGGTAGCTTCGTCACAAATAAGCAGCTCAGGATTACAAGCCAAAGCCCTGGCAAAAGCTATCCGTTGGCATTCCCCGCCGCTTACTTGATTTGGATATCGCATGGAACAGTCCGCAGGAATACCACATTCCGCAAATAACGACAGCATTTTTTCTTTTGCCTGTTTTTTCCCCATACCCATGTTCAACATGCCTTCCATAACAGCAGCACCTAGTTTTTGCTGTGGATCGAAGGCCCCTAGAGGATTTTGAAATACCATGTGTATTTTAGTTAGCTTACTAAATTTAATTTCACCGCTATCAGGTCCTTCTAATCCTGCTATGATATTCATTAAAGTACTTTTTCCGCAACCGCTTTCGCCCACAATGCCCAAACACTCCTGCTCCCTAACGTTAAAACTCACATCGCTAAGGACGGGATGCCTATTCCCACCTTTAGTAAAGCTCTTACTAAGATGCATAACCTGTAACATTATATCGTTCATATGCTTCCCCTTTTCAATCTAGGAAGAGCTCTTATAAGTTTTTTGGTGTACTCTTGCTGAGGATTAGATAAAATATTAGAAGTGCTGCCTACCTCCACAATTTTACCTTCGTGCATAACTACCAAACGATCTGCCATATAAGCTACAACCCCTATATTATGAGAAACCAAGAGAATCGCTGCGGCCTCTTCCTCTTGCAAATACTTTAGCTCACGCAAAACACTCATCTGAACAGTAGCGTCTAAATTTGCCGTAGGTTCATCAGCCAAAATAATTTCTGGTTTTAAAAGCAAAGCTTGTACTATGCCAATTCTTTGATTCATACCACCTGAAAGTTCAAAGGGATAGCTGCTAAGTATGCGCTGGTAATCTTGAAAATGCAATTTTTTCATAATAGCTATAGCTTTAGTAAGGGCAGCTTGCTTTGAAACATCTTCGTGCTGCTGTAAACTCTCATAAAGCTGCTCACCAATAGTACGCACAGGACAAAAAGAGCTTTTGGAATCTTGAAAAATCATACCCATTTTTGTCCCTCTTACTTTTCTTAATTGCTCTGGATTAAGGTCAAAGATGCTTTGCCCTTTGTATAATATCCTGCCATGCCTAACTTGGCAATCAGTATGCATAATTCCCAATGCTGCCAGCAAAACAGTGCTTTTACCACTTCCTGATGCCCCCACAATACCCACTATTTCATGCGGTGCTAGTGTTAAAGAGAAATCTGTAATTATATTTTTTTGTTTGCAGCCAATAGTAAGATTTTCTATACACAGTAAGCTATGGCCCATATTTTCCCCTTTATTTAATGTCAAGATTTGCAGTAATTTCGTAGTAATCGGAAGGATGCGCTTTAAATCCTGTTATTTTACTTTTCATAACGAAAGACATTTTTAAGTGAGAAGCAAAAATAAACGCTGCATCATCTAAAATAGTTTGTTCCATTTTAATAGCAATCTGGGCACGTTTAGCTTTGTCAAACTCACTATCCATTTGCTTAGCAAGTGTTTCAAGATACGCATTAACATAATGGCCCCTATTTCTTAAGGATTTTTCCAAAGTATGTGTAGCAAAAAAATACGCTGGATCCCCGGTAGGTGCCGTCACAAAAGCACTAGCATAAATATCCCATTTTCCACTTTTAATAAAATCCATGTAGTTTGCAGTAGAATTCACTTTAAGTTCAATACCAATAGCCTTCAAACTAGCTTGTGCTGCTTCTGCTAATAAAGGTAATTCCTGACGCCCAGGATAAGTAAGCCAGGTAAGAGTTAGATTTTGACCGTTTTTATCTACATAGCCATCGCCATTAGTATCTTCCCAGCCTGCCTCAGCCAATAATTCTTTGGCTTTCTGTTGGTCATAAGAAGCTGTAGTTACTGACTTATCACCAAAAGTAAAATTGTCAGGAAAAGGTCCTACTGCCGGCGAGCCATTGCCATTTAACAAAACCTCTGTGAAGTTTTTCTTATCAATAGCCATTGCAATAGCGCGCCTGACCTTAATATCTTGCAAAGCCGGTGTCTCATAATTCATAGCAGCAAAAAATGTCCTAGAAGTAGGACTAGAACTAATAGTAAAATCCTTATTGTTCTTAAATAATTTTAAACTAGCGTAAGGCAACCCTTGTGTAGCATCTATTTCCCCGGATTGTAATGCCATGGTCATAGTGTCACCATCAGTTATTGCTTTAACATTAACCTTATCTACTTTGACAGGTCCGCCCCAATATTTAGGATTTTTCACTAAATGTATTTCTGTATCGCTGACAGATGTTGCCATAAATGGTCCTGTACCCGCTACGTTCTTGTCCTTAGTTACTCCTGCCTTCATATCAATAATAGCCCCATAGGGGTCGCTTAAGTAGTTTATTAAAATAGGTGCTTTCTTAGTTGACTCTATGGTAACCGTTTGTCCATCCGCTACAATTTTTTTTATATTTAAATTGTCTGGGGCTCGGTCATTAACCTTAATTAAATCTTCCAAACATTCTTTGACGGCTTGCCCATCCATTTTTCTGCCACTAGTAAAATACACATCATCCCGCAAATTAATTTTTACAGTGTTTTCATTAACTTGTTCAAAGCCTGTTGCCAGCCATGGCTCTAGTTCCATAGTATCTGTGTATTTAAACAACGTCTCACCTACGCCATAGCGAACAGTGGACCAGCCTGAATAATTCTCATGGGGGTTAAGGCCAACATTCCCCATTGACGGGCCATAGGCTGTGGTTCCATAATTAAAGATTTTTTCTTTGGTCTCTACCCCTGTTTTAGCTCCACCACACCCCTGCAGTATACATGCCAACATTATCATACCTACTAAACATATTAAGCCTAACTTTTTCATGTACTTTTCGCTCCCCTTTTTAAATTAGCTTTGTCTTGGATCTCTATAATCACGTATAGTATCACCTAGTAAATTGAATACCATAACGGTCAGAAAAATTGCACAACCAGGAGCTAACACTACCCATGGTGAAGTTTGAATCAGACTTCTTCCCTTGCTCATCATAGAACCCCATTCAGCGGTTGGTGGCATAGCCCCCAACCCTAAAAATGATAGTCCTGCTATTTCCATCATGAGTGTCCCTATATCCAGGACCGCAGTCACTAAAAGCATATTTGCTACATTAGGAATAATGTGCCGCAAAATAAGCTTCCAACCCGTCGTCCCGCTTAGCCTAGCAGCTTTAAGGAAATCACTTTCTTTGATAACTAGTACCTGACTACGCGCCAAGCGTGCATATTTTGGCCAAGATACTGTCGCCAAGGCAATGACAGCGTTCAGTATACCCCCACCTAAAATTCCTGCCACAGCAATGGCAAAGACCATGCCCGGGAATGCCAAAAAGATATCTGATACACGCATTATTACGTTATCCACTCTGCCGCCTAAATAACCGCACAAAATGCCAATTGTTACTCCCACTAGAGAAATAATAATCACTAAAGCCAGTGTAGATAATACTGAAACCTGTGCCCCAGCAATAACTCTCGACAGCATATCCCTGCCATAGCTGTCTGTACCCAAAAAATGTGCTCCTGATGGTGCCTGCAAAGCTTTTGCCAAATTCTGAGCATTAGGGTCATAGGGTGTAATGAAATAAGCAAAAATAGCTATCAGCAAAAGCAGTACTGTAAGAAAAGTAAAAATCCAAAGTTTCTTTTGCGTAGACATTTACTCCTCCTCTAAGCGAATTCTAGGATCTAAAGCATGATAGAAAATGTCGGAAATAAGATTTACAAAAACATAAATAAATGCCATCCATACTACATATGCTTGTATGCACGGGTAATCACGCATCATAATAGCATCTATCGCTAATTTCCCTACGCCGTCCCACATGAAAATAGATTCTACAATGGCCGTTCCCCCTAAAAGAGAACCTATTGATAAAGATAATAACGTAACAATTGTAAGCATAACTACCGGCAGGACGCTTTTTCGAAAAATTATGTACTCACGAATTCCTCTTGCCCGAGCCGCAACAACATATTCTTTATTTAGCTCTTCCAGCACTGCCGTTCGTACCTGTCTGGTATATTTGGCCGACATGGATATAGCTAAAGTTAATGTAGGCAGAACAATGCTTTCAGCATTTCCTGAACCTAGCACTGAAAATAAATTGAATTTTACAGAAAAGAACAATATAAGAAGTAAGGAAACAAAAAAATTAGGCAAAGAGTTCCCCACAAAACTAAAAAAACGTATTAAATAATCTGTAAATTTATTTTGCTTAATAGCCGCCAGAATACCCAAAGGTATTGAAATCGCCATTGTTAACAAAACGGACGTTAGGGTCAAATACAAGGTATTGGGCAATTTAGAAATAAATGTAGGTAAAATAGGTTTCTTCGTTATATAAGAAACACCCATATCTCCTTGCAAGGTATGCCCCAGCCAACTAACATACTGCTGTAAAAAGGGTTTATCTAAGCCCAAATTATGACGAGCTTCTTCCATGACATGCTCTGATACTTCTCCGCCAGCATTATCATAGAAAGCATCAACAGCATCACCAGTAACAGAATACATTAAAGCAAAAGACAATAGCGTTATGCCTAACAATATGGGAATTAACTGCAGCAAACGTTTCCCTATATATCTATACATTCTCTCTCCAAGCCGTTTTTGGTCACAACAATACCAAACATAGGCACAGAAATATAAAACTCATCCTTTTCCTTATATATACGTTCTCCAACCTGTAAATCAACTTGGCAAAGACATTTATTTAACTTAGCCAGTACAAATTGGTCCCATTTAGGTCTTTGCACATCGCTAATAGCAAGCATGTTATATATTTCTCTGCATTGTTCCAATAATTCCGGTGGCAAATCTTGATGCGCATTACTAACTTGTAATCTTTCAGCCCGACTGCCGGCATATTCCGCATCGTAATTAAGCAATAACCCTCCTGGTTTTAAAACTCGCAGCCATTCTTTGTAAGCCTGCTCCGGATTTGGTAACGTCCAAGTTAAATTTCTTGAAATAACCAAGTCAAAATTATGGTTAGGAAACGCCAATTTTTCTGCATCCATTACTTGGAAAAAAACTGCCACTCCCTCTTTATCTGCCAGCTTTTGTGCGTCAACAATCATATTTTCAGTTAGATCAATCCCTGTAACATTATGACCGTTTTTGGCCAACAAAATACTAAAAAAACCACTGCCACATCCAACATCCAGCACTTTAAGTTTTTTCCCAACCGGTAAATGCCTCAGTATTTCTTTTTCCCAACGAGCATGTTTTTCGCTATGTAATTCCTTAGCCCTTAATTTAGTAAAAGAATCTGCTCTTTCAGTCCAATAAGCGGCAATTTCCTCTTTGGGATCTTTGTCATAATTAGTTACAACTGCATCAAGCTTAACCACATTTTCACCTCTTTTTTTAACAACTACCGTAAATATAGTTAGATATATAATTGGCTTTTTTTCCCCTATTATCCAAGGCCATCTTTTACATATTTTCCCAATTTTACACATAAAAACACCATGAAGATTTTATCCCCTACAAGAGATCAATTACCTTCATGGCAATAAATTATAATAATATTAAAATAGCTGCACGCTTCTGCGTGATGTCTTATTTCTTCTAGAAATAAGGTTTTGTAACCATTTACTGTTGTAGCAAATACATTATAACACTTTGACTCAACTTCACGTCAACTATTTCCCACCAAATAGTTTTAGATAAATTCCCTACCGTTACGCTGTTTCTTTTCTGAATTTTCTTAGCTTTTGCTTTAAAACAATTGGCTAATTAGAGCTTATGGCCTTAACATAGCAGGTATTTAATTGTTATGCCAATGAAACGAACTAAATTACTACAAAACATTATTTAATTCATGAATACCTGATTTTATTGAATTTGATAATTTCTACAAAATGCGTAAAGCCTTACTTGCAGCAATCTGATTACTAAAATTTGAATGGGAAACATAATAATATTCTGAATCATTCGTGCCGATTTTAACACAAAGATCCACGCTTTTATCTTCCAACTATCCATTCAAAATCCATAGAACGTAATTAAGATATCCAGCAAAAGAAACCCACACTAAGTAGGGTATTAATAAAAGCGCATTTTTCCATGAAATACGGCTGAAAAAAAATATCGTAAAAATTATCGCTACAAGGAGAATATTTATTACGAAAAATCCTGCTTCCGGCGATTTTAATCCGAAAAAAGCGGCAGACCATGCTACATTGAGCAATAATTGGCAGGCAAATACTAAAATAGCCGTCTTTTTATATTTTCGTTTGCTGCTTATCCATACTTTATAAAGGGACACTGCCATTAAAAAATATAAAAAATTCCAAACAGGAGCAAACATCCAGTTAGGGGGCGTGAACTCCGGTTTTATCAGTTGGGTATACCAAGTATTCACTGAAATTGCCGTAAAAATACCACCAACGCTACCTGCTCCAAAGCAAATAACGAGACAAGCAATGAACTTTCTTATACTTTTCACGAATACAATTCACCCTCTTAGCTGACAAAAACATCACTAACCATCTTTATTTTATCATATAAAAACATAACTTGAATACTATTAAAATTACTGCAAAAAAAAAACTCATGTTTCATAATGAACAATGAGTTTTGGTTTTAAGTGGTAGCCGCGAGGGGAATTGAACCCCTGACTTCGCCTTGAGAGGGCAACGTCTTAACCACTTGACCACGCGGCCGTGATAAAATAAAATTGGCTCCGGGACTAGGGCTCGAACCCAGACTGAATGATCCAGAATCATCTGTGCTACCATTACACCATCCCGGAAGGCACTAAAATATTATAACCAATACTAGAGAAAAACACAAGCACTTAATGAGATTTTATAAAACTAATTGCCTTTTCCATTCTAGCAATGGTTTTTTCTTTACCCAAAAGCACCATTACATCGAATAGCCCTGGGCTAACTGTGCGTCCTGTTAAAGCTAAACGCGTAGGATGAATTACTTTTCCCAAGCTAAGGCCGGTCTCTTCCGCTATTTCATTGTATGCTTTCTCTGTTGTTTCCAAATTAAAATCAGCTAACGCTTTTAAATGTGCTACGCAATTTGCTAAAAGTCCAGCAGCAGCCGGCGTAAAATGCTTTGCTGCTCCTTTTTCATCGTAAGAGGTGATATCCTTGAAAAAATATTCAGAAGCATCAGCAATCTCTTGTAATGTTTTAACTCTTACACGCACTGTATCGACTAATTTAGCAAAATAATCTTTATTTGTCAACAACCACGCTTCATCTACCAAGCCTGCTTTAATAAAAAATGTTTCTGTTTCCGGTAATATTTCATCCAGCGGCAGGGAAGACAAATATTGTCCATTCATCCAAGTAAGTTTCTTAGTGTCATAAATAGCGGCTTTTTTAGACATTTTGCTAAAATCAAACTGCCTTACCGTATCTTCTAAGGTAAATATCTCTTCCTCATTGCCCGGACCCCAGCCCAATAAAGTTAGATAGTTAACAATGGATTGGTGTAAATACCCTTGATCTCTAAACTCTTCAACAGAAGTTGCTCCATGCCGCTTGCTCAGCTTACTGCGATCAGGAGCTAAAATCATCGGCATATGCCCAAATTTAGGCACCTCAAATCCGAAGGCTTCATAGACGAGTATTTGCTTAGGTGTATTAGAAAGATGCTCCTCAGCACGCAAAACATGGCTAATACGCATCATATGATCATCTACTACCACTGCAAAATTATAGGTTGGCATGCCATTGCTTTTCATTATAACAAAATCATCAAATTGCCCCATATCAAAAGTAACGTCCCCATGAATAAGGTCGTGAACCACTATGTTACCTTCTGCAGGTATTTTTAAACGCACTGAAGCTTTTTCACCTGCTGCAATGCGCTCTTTTGCTGTTTTTACCGAAATATCACGGCAAGTTCTTTCATAGCGAAAAGGCTTTTTCGCGGCTTTTTGTTTCTCTCTGGCAGTCTCTAACTCTTCCGAAGTACAAAAGCAATAATAAGCTTTTCCAGCATCTAAAAGTTGTTGACACATCTTACTATAGATTTCCTTACGGTCTGATTGATAATATGGTCCAACGTTACCACCAACCTCCGGCCCCTCGTCCCAGTTTAGTCCTAACCATTTTAAGCTAGTCAAAATCTGACTAACCGAATCTTCCTTCAGTCGTTCAGTATCTGTATCTTCAATTCTCAGCACCAATTTTCCGCCATTTTTCTTGGCATATAGCCAATTAAAAAGAGCCGTTCTAGCACCGCCAATATGCAAATAGCCAGTTGGACTAGGAGCAAATCTCACGCGAACTTCATCCATTTTATTACCTCACTTCACAAAAAAGAATAGTAATATTATAACACTTTTGTTCTAAAAAGTTTATTGATCCATATTTTTAACCATCTTTGCCAGGACCTCAATGCCTATGCAAATGTCTTCAAGTTTAGCAAATTCAGCTGGATTATGACTAATTCCATCTTTACAAGGAATAAAAAGCATAGAAGTGGGTGCCAACTTAACCATATGCATGGCGTCATGACCGGCACCACTATTCATATGACGGTATTTAACACCCATTTTCTCACAAATCTTGGCGAACTTATCCGCTAAGGCCTCGGAAAGAGCTACGGGCTTATCAGCTGCCAGCATTTCTTGGGAAATTACCACTTTATCACTATCGGCTACGTTAGCCATAGCCTTTTGTATTTTATCTAAAGTTTTTGCAATACTCGTATTATCTACGCCACGCAAATCCACCCATAAAGTAGCCTTACCCGGCACTACGTTAATGGAAGATGGCTCTACATCAACTACCCCAACAGTAGCAACCGTGCCATTTTTTGCTTCTTCCTCAGCAGCTTTTTGTACTGCCAAAATAAGTTTAGCTCCAGCAACCAAAGCATCTTTACGAAAGCCCATTGGCGTTGCTCCTGAGTGATCCGCCATACCTTCCACAACAATTTTAAAACGTGTAGGCGCGGCTATATTATGTACTATACCTATTTGTTCACCTGTCTCATCTAAAACCTTGCCTTGTTCAATATGAATCTCTAAGAAGCATTTATAACAACCCGGTGCTTTAATAGCATCCTCATAAGAATCAGGATTGTATCCATTTGCACGCAGTGCTTCCACAAAACTCTTCTCATTTTTCTTGGTTCCTTGGGATAATTGTTCCGGAGTAGCACTGCCTGTCATAAGCTTACTACCCATAGTAGCAAAACCAAAACGACTTGATTCTTCTGCCCGGAAAATAATTACTTCCACCGGAGTCATAAGTTTTTCATCCTGCAGCATGTACAAAGCCTCAAAGGCTCCAACAACTCCCACAATACCATCATAAGCCCCAGCCTGAATAACTGTGTCCAGATGAGAACCCATTGCTATAGGCGGCAAGCTGTTATCTATACCCGGGCGGCGTAAAAAAGTATTACCAACTGAGTCTTCCGTAACAATAAGGTTTAAATCCTTTACTTGCTCTAAAAGCCATTTTTGTGCGGCAAAATCCAAATCCGTATAAGCTAAGCGCGTTATTCCCTTATCACTGAGTCCGAAGTCTCTTACCCCTGCCAAGAGATTTTTTACCCTCTTTTGGTTGACCTGTTGCATCTGTATTCCTCCCTTTTTGCTTACGAGAAGCTTCTATATGTTTTGTCCCTCTTTTATTCGTTCCAACAGCGCTTTTTCCTCTTTTTGAGCTAGCTGCCGGTTCAGTTTTCTTGTATTTCATAGCCACCGGGCGTCTTGTCCTAGTGACTGCGTCACCGACCAAATTCTCCCGTTTCATGGAAATGTTTAACTTTGTTTCAATGTTTTTCAACCAACGTCCATCATCGGCCGTATAGAAGGTAACAGCTATCCCATCATTACCCGCTCTCCCGGTACGACCTATACGATGCACATACCAATCAGCATCATGAGGAATATCGTAATTAATAACATGGGTTACGCCTTCAATATCTAGGCCACGAGCCGCAATATCGCTGGCAACAAGTATTTGTAGCTTAGCATCGCGGAACGCTTTCATAACTGTTTTTCGCTTAGCCTGTGACATATCGCCATGCAACACGTCCACATTAAATTGCTTCGTTTGCAACCACTCACAAACCGCTATAGCACGTTCTTTACTATAGCAAAATACAATCATCAGATACGGATTATACCTAGTTATTAAGCCCTCTAAAGCCGCATTTTTATCGTCTTCATTGACTTTTATGCAGATTTGTTCAATCTTTTCTACTGTGGCCTTAGTAGGATCAATGTCTATAACCACACAATTCTTTGTAATCGTTTTACCAAGCTTGCGAACTTCTTCCGGTAAGGTGGCCGAACATAACATTGTCTGTCTTTCTTTAGGCGTCATGTCTATAAGTTGAGTAACCTCATCGCCAAAGCCCTGTTTTAGCATTTCATCAACTTCATCTAAAACTAAGTAAGTAATCCCGCCTAAATTGGTAGTCCCCTTGCGCAAATGATCCAAAAGGCGTCCTGGAGTACCAACCATTATTTGAGTTTTCCCTGCTAATTTGTGTTTTTGATCCTCAAAATCTCTGCCGCCGCATACAGTTAACGTTTTAACGTCTGTATCCCCTGTTATCTTTTTTATTTCATTGGTAATCTGCAGGGCCAACTCTCTAGTTGGCGTTACTATTAGTGCCTGTACAAAAGATTTAGTTGCATCTATTTTTTCCATCATAGGAATAACGAAGGCTAAGGTTTTGCCCGTCCCCGTTTGTGCCCTAGCAATAACGTCCTTTCCTGCAAATAGAGCTGGAATAGCTCTTTCCTGCACAGGCATAGGAGTTTTTATACCAGCCTTCTGCAGTAAATCCACAGTACGTTCACATACCTTTAATTGTGCGAAACCATTAGTCATAGTAATCCCTCTTTTCTTTAAATTAATATACTGATAACAAAAGAGCGCCCCAAGCCGGGCGCTCTTTGTCTACTTAGATTTCTGTTGAGGACATTTCCTCGTAAATACCGACAACTTGAGCTGGCTCTTACCGCAATTCGCCCAAAGGAACGGTAATAGTGTTATTATTATAACACATTAAAATGATAAAAAACATATTTTACTATATTAAACCACAAAAAGCAGTAATATAGCATGGATATAATGATTTAACCTAACTATTTCAGACTATAAAAGGCTAACATTTTATGCTGCTCTCCACACAAAATATTAATACCGCCTCATATTGCAAAAAAAACACGCAATTATGCGTGTCTTTTTTTGACAACATTTGTTCGAAATATTGTCTGTTTTTTGGTGCCGAGGACCGGAATCGAACCGGTACGGAGATTTCTCTCCGAGGGATTTTAAGTCCCTTGCGTCTGCCAGTTCCGCCACCCCGGCATGAAGTGGAGGCGACACCCAGAATCGAACTGGGGATAAAGGTTTTGCAGACCTCTGCCTTACCGCTTGGCTATGTCGCCCTATGAAAATGTAAAACAGCGGCGCTAGGCTAACCTTTCGCCATTGAAAAAAACATTGGAGCGGAAAACGAGATTCGGACTCGCGACCCCCTCCTTGGCAAGGAGGTGCTCTACCACTGAGCTATTTCCGCAAAATGGTGCCTCAGCGCAGAATCGAACTGCGGACACAGGGATTTTCAGTCCCTTGCTCTACCGACTGAGCTACCGAGGCGTTGGCGACCCAGGACGGACTTGAACCGACGACCTCCGCCGTGACAGGGCGGCATTCTAACCAACTAAACTACTGGGCCATTTGTCTTAGTGTTGACTTATGTATTATATGGTAAATTGCTGTTTATGTCAAGTTCTTAGCACTATTTATCTTAAATTTTATGATCAGTTTTATTTATATAGGTCAAAGTATCCTGCAAGTTGCTCTCCAGCTTGCCTTGAAGCCCTTTTAGGCTCACACTGTCAAATGCTTTTGAATCTCTAAAAACGCCTGCAATTTTTAATTCCGCAAAAAATTGATTGCGCAACCGATTATAATATACCACAAATTGATCTTTACGCTCAAAATCTGTGTAATCTATTATTATAATAGAGCCGTTGATATGCTCTCTAGCTTTTTCCGGCTTAATGTAAAGTTCAAAACTACCAATCTTATCTGGCAGATTATTCCCATATTTCCAAGCCATAATTCCCTTATTTTTTACCATTTCCCCCAAATTAACTGAGGCTGGATTCTCCATTTTTTTGATAAGCCCAGGTAATGCCTCACCTAGTTTCTCAGCAAAAACATCTTTTTCTTTATATACATAGCGAACATCTCGATAAGTATTGATTCCCATCGTGTGCACCACAATATAGTCAAAAGTCTCTGCAGTATAAATAATATCTAATTTTGCTTTCAATGCTTTATTAACATATTGGCAAATATGTAAAATCTGTCCATCAATATTTCCATCCGTTTGCTTCACAAACCCATACATTTCTTGGGGCAAATTTATAATAAAATTCCACGATTTAACTTCTTCAGCAATTTTTTCTATAGACGGGTACGACATTAAACTCCTCCAGCAGTTACTATTAAACTTATCTCCTAATGAAAAGGCGACTAATATGGCAACAGTTTTATTATAGACGATTTTGCCTTATTTATAAAGATAAAAATGTTCATTATTGCATATTTGGCTTATTGACTGCAGCGAATTTACATTTATAAATTGCAATTTAAAATTTACTATATATTAGTAGCTTTTAGAAGGAATTAGTAAATATTTGTGGTATATATACAGTATATTTAGGTGAGCTAAGTATGAGGGGAACTACGCCCGCCCAAAAAAAAATAGGAGGTGTTTTGTTTATGGGAAGTAATACTAAAAAAGGACTCTTGACTATTTTAATTGGCCTAGTTATTTGGTTTATTCCTATTCCTGCCGGTGTGAAACCAGCTGCCTGGCATTTACTCGCTATTTTTGTGGCAACAATTATTGGGTTTATCCTTCATCCGCTGCCTATAGGTGCCATTGCCTTAACCAGCGTTGGCCTTACAGGATTTTTAGGCGTTGTCAAACCTGCCGACGTACTATCAGGCTATGGCAATACCACAATTTGGTTAATCGTATCTGCTTTTATTTTTGCTCAAGGATTCATTAAAACCGGACTGGGCAGACGTATTGCTTACATCATCATGAAATCTATCGGTGATAGTTCCTTGAAGCTTGGCTATGCCCTAGCTATGAGCGACTTGATTGTCGCACCGGCCACTCCCTCTAATACAGCTCGTGCCGGTGGTATTATGTTCCCAATTGTACGCAGTTTAAGTTCTGCCTTCGGTAGCGAACCGGGAGATACTTCGCGTAAATTAGGTGCTTATTTATTAAAATCAGAATTCCAATGTAACTGTATTACCTCATCAATGTTTATCACTTCTGTTGCTCCTAACTCTCTAGCAGTTGCTCTTGCTGCGCAGGCCGGTGTAAACATTAGTTGGGGAGCTTGGGCTTTGGCCTGTATCTTGCCCGGACTTATCTGTTTAGCCATTTGCCCCTACGCAATTTACAAAATGTATCCACCTGAATTGACGGATACTCCTGAAGCTCCTGAAATTGCACGCAAAGAACTACGTGACATGGGACCAATGTCTAAAAGTGAAAAAATCGTATTTGGAGTTTTTATTTTAGCACTTGCCCTTTGGGCCACTTCCTCTCTTACTAAATTAGATGCTACTATGATTGCCCTTGTATGTGTGGGATTAATGCTCATTGGCAAGGCAGTTGAATGGGATGACATCATTAAAGAAAAAGGAGCTTGGGATACTCTAGTATGGATGGGTTCACTTATGGCTTTAGCTACGGCACTTAATAAGCTTGGTTTGATTAAATGGGGTGCTGACCTTGTTGCCGGTGGGTTGATAGGTGTTCCTTGGATGACTTCCCTAGGTATCCTGTTGGTAGTTTTTATGTGGTCGCATTATGCTTTTGCCAGCCTTTCTGCTCACGTTTCTGCTATGTATGCAGCTTTTCTTGCCGTAGCCATTGGTGCTGGTGCACCTCCATTTTTATCTGCTATGAGCCTTGGCTGTTTGATTGGTTTAATGGGTGGTATTACTCACTACGCAACCGGTCCCGCACCTATTTACTTTGGTGCCGGCTTTGTACCCCAAGGAACATGGTGGAAACTTGGTTTTATAATGTCTATTATTAACTTTCTTGTATTTATCCTCATTGGTGGAGCTTGGTGGAAAGTTCTTGGTCTTTGGTAAAAACATATTAACTAAAAAACAAAGAGTTTGCGCAATAGCGCAAACTCTTTGTTTTTTAGTTAATTATTCTTAACCCAACTCATGCTTATTTTTTTTAAAATGATTTTCATAATAACTAGTACTATGAGGATTCTTTGCCCACAATTTATTTGCTACAGGTCTCCAATTCTCCGCATATTCTTTACACTTTTCGCACAAATCAACCACTTCTTCAGGAGCCTGCAAATCCGTTGAAACAGCTTTGGTTTCTTTAACCATTTGCACAAGTTTTTCCGGATTTTCCAGCATTGGACAAGGAAGAAGATGATTATTATTAAAAGGTTGATTGTCCCTATACGCAAGGAATAAAGGTTGTTGCAACGAATTAAGCAAAGTATCCTTTTTTATATTAGATTGAGAATAGTGAATGAATACACAAGGTTCAACGTCACCATTAGCATTAATATGCAAATAGTTTCTGCCTCCCGCAATGCATCCTCCCATAAATTCGCCATCATTTTGAAAATCAATAGTAAAAATCGGTTTTCCACCTTTGGCAGCACGTACCTCTCTTAGTCTGCGATAAATATAGGCCCTCTGCTCAGGAGTTGGTAAAAGTGTTTTTACAGCATCTATGCCCACCGGCATGTAGTGAAAATACCAACTATAACGGCAGCCCTTGGAAATTAGTAAATCTAAAAAAACATCTGAAGTTACCATCTCTAAATTTTCCTTGGTATAGCAAACGGAAGCCCCAAAAAGCAGTTTGAATTTTTTTAATAAATCCATAGCTGCCAATGTTTTCTTAAATGCTCCTTTTCCACGTCTTGAGTCATTAATTTCTTCAAATCCTTCAAGGCTTAGAGACAAAGAAAGATTACCTATTTTTAGCATTTCTCTACAGAAGCCTTCTGTTATTAATGTCCCATTAGTAAAGGCAAGAAAATAGCAATCATCATGCTTTTTGCACAAACGCACCAAATCATCTTTCCGCAGCAATGGTTCTCCGCCAGTGTACATAAAAAAGTGAATCCCTAATTTCTTAGCCTGCATTATGGTTTTATCAATTTCCTCATACGAAAGGCTCATATTATGCCCATACTTTGCGGCCCAGCATCCCTTACAATTCATATTGCAAGAACTTGTAGGGTCAAGCAAAATAACCCAAGGTATATTAAACCCATACTTCTCGCGATTAGCACGAACTGTTTTTGTGCCCAAATACGCGGCTTCAAAGCCAAGATTTAGAGCTGTGGTGCGTAGCACTGTGTGATCAACTTCTTTTATTAGTGATTCCACATAACTTTTCCATTTACCCTTAGGTTCTATAATTATTCTTTTCGCAGCTTGGTAGCTTTCACCGGTAAATAATGGTCCGGCAATTTTTTCTACCGTAGTTAATATTTCTATAAGATTTTTTTCGCGATCATGTTTTGAACATTTCAACGTCCTATTTATAATCTGGCGAAGCATTCCTTTTTCCATGCTATTAACTAATGATTTCATATGTAAAACCTCCTTGTATTTATCTATAACAGCGTGAATTTTATATGCCACACAATAGCTCTTGATGGTAGGACATTAGTTTTAAAGCACCACCATAATATACTATAAGTGTACATAAAAAGAGATGAATCTGAAAAGATTCATCTCTTTAGTATAGTACATAGAAATTATACAATTGCCATTAAAAGTCTAAATGAGATATATATTTATTATGCTTTGTCGCCATCACTAAGCCTTACCAATTCATTAATAGACATGTTACTAATTATTTGATAAATCTCTGAAATATCAACAGCTGAAAGCGAACTAGCATCCTTTAACCAACTAACGATTATAAAAGTAATACCATTGGCATAATATTGCGCTAACATTTTAGGTGTAATTGGACCAAGGTGTCTTAACTGAAAAACATTTTTCTTTATAAAAAGGTCCAAAAACAATTTCTCAAAAAGCCCAAAAACAATTCTTTCAAAAGAATTTTGTCCATCGATTTTTACTGCTTTAGTATAAAATTTCATATCACGTTCGATCTGTTTTAACATCAAATCGATTGCCCCTTTTAGCATATCATCTTCAATCAATAGAGTTGCCGGCAAAATAACTTCATTATAAAAAATCCATTCTAAAAGTGCATATTTATCAGAAAAATGATTATAAAATGTTGGCCGAATAAGCCCAACATTTCTAGTTATATCTTTAATTGTAATCTTCTCAAAAGCAGTAGTCTTTAATAATTCTTTTAAACTTTGTGCAAGTAAATTATCGGTAGATTCTTCGTTTTTTCCCATTTAATCACCCCTGCAACAATATTCCTATAGTTCAAAGTATAGCATTTAAGTGTTTTTTGAGCAATGTTGAAACTTATCGTGTTTATATCTTTTAATAAAATGCCTGTAAACTATAAGCATATTGTAAATATACCCATAGCACTATCTACATAAAAACCTATTACTTTTTGAACCCCTATAATTATAATTGTAAAAAAACAGCATGTTTTTATTACCGGATTATAATCATAATTTTTTGCAAATAAAAGCGTAGAATAGGAAAAATTTCGCCTTAAATTTAGTTTTTAATTTCTTATCCATTCCATAATTCTCTTTTTATTGGCAGCATATGTAAGTGTGAATAAAAACAAGGCCATAATTCCACACCCAGGAAAGCCTAATAAGCCCCCTGTGTATTCCATTAATATTCCTGCATAGAAATTACCAATAGGTGTAGATCCCTGGTTTAAAAAGGCATATACGCTCATGACACGCCCTTTATACTGTTCCTCAGATGTTAATTGAAAAATAGAATTACCCATATTCATAAAAACCAAATTAGCAAAGCCTATGATCCCAACAGCTAAAAGCGCTATATAATAATTTCCTATAAAAATCATGCTTATTTGAATACCTATGGTTAACAGTAAGCTTCCTATGAACAGAGATTTTTTAATTCCATTTTTCGCTCTGGCAGACATGAATATAGCTCCCAGAAAAGCCCCAATTCCTGCCGCACTCATTAGCGCGGTATATGCACTGCTTCCCATATGTAATACCTCTTTTGTAAACACTGGGATTATGACATCATTGTTCATAGCGAAAGTACAAATAATAGCCATCAATATAACGTTAATTTTTAATGTACCTTCATGTTTAATATATTGTATGCCTTCCTTCATCTCCCGCATGATATTCTTTTGTACTTTAGCCGTTTTTTTGTTTTCTGTATGAATATAAAACAAGCTTAGCAATACGGTGAGATAACTAAAAGTATTGATCAAAAAGCAAAACCCAACGCCTAACTTTATTATTGCTAGCCCTGATAAAGCTGGTCCAATAATTTTCGCTAAATTGACAATGGTTGAATTTAAAGATACCGCATTCATAATGTTTTCCTTACCCACCAGATCAGAAAAAAAAGACTGCCGAGCCGGCATATCAAGGGTTTGAATGATACCAAATATAGCACTAAGTAAGAAAATATGCTGATATGTTACTAAATCCAAAAATGTGAGCAAAGTTAAAGCAAGTGCTTGCAGCATGAACAAGAACTGTGTAAGTAACAAAAGATTGCGTTTAGAAGCAACGCGATCAACTATCACCCCTGCAAATAATGTAAACAGTAACATTGGCGTGAATTGACACACCCCAACCATACCAACCAAAAAAGGTGAATCTGTTATAGAATATACTAACCATATTTGAGCTGTTCTCTGCATCCATGTGCCAATAAGAGATATGCATTGACCACACAAAAAGTAACGAAAATTTTTATAATGTAACGAAGAAAATATCTCGTTAAATTTAGCTTTTAGCAAGCAGAACCACCCCCACTTTTAATTTTCTTATAAAATATTCTTGTAGTTTTTATTATTGATGTCCGAGTAACTTGCTAACGAAAATTTTACATCTTCGTGTATTATTTAGCAAACTATATTTTAACATGATAAAGGACAGCTCAAAGTATTTAACTTAGAGCTGTCCTTTAAATTTTATAAACAAAATCCGAACTCACCTTATACACTTCAACCATTGGTTAATCTCTTAAACTCCCCCAAAAGATTTATCAATTAATACATTCTTTATGAAAACTGCAACGATATTAGGATCGAATTGCGTTCCTGCGCATCTATCGATTTCTTTAATGGCAATATCCTTGCTTACAATCTTACGGTATGTTCTATTTTGGGTCATTGCGTCATAGGTATCGGCAATAGCAATAATTCGTGCTTCAATAGGTATTTGCTCCCCTTTTAATCCATAAGGATAGCCTGTTCCATCATATCGTTCATGATGAGAAAGAACTATCTTGGCCAAATCTTTGTACTCAACAGTATGTTCTAAAATCCTTGCTGATTTTGCTGTATGGGTTTTTATTATTTCCCACTCTTTTTCATTTAACTTGCCTTTTTTATTTAAAATTTCCTCATCAATACCAATTTTACCAATATCGTGCAAAAACCCTGCAGTCTTGATTCTAGTAACCTCTTGTTTAGCCAAATTCATTTTCTGGGCAATAGCTTCACACATTAACCCTACACGCTCTGAATGATCCCTTTCCCTTTTGCTTTTTTCAAATAAGGTCTGCATTATAAGCTTAACCGTGTTACTTTGAGCACTCTGGTTTTCATAATACTTTCTCTTATACATAAAATGTTCTGCTTCTTTTAGCAAATCATCAATGTCGTCCTCTTCTCTCCTTTGGAAACTGTAGCCAAATGCTACAGATGAAAAAGTTTTATTATCATTATTACTAGAATTAACATTTTCCACTATGTAGTCCATGCTTCTTCTAAGCTTTTCCTCACTTGTTTGAGTAGATAAGATAGCGAATTCATCTCCACCTATACGAGCCAAAATGTCTTTTTCGTCAATAGATTTTAGCATTAGATTTGTGACATCTTTTAGTCTTTTATCACCTTCAGTATGTCCAAAAGTATCATTACATGCCTTTAACCCATTTACGTCACCTAATATAACGCCTAAAGGAAAATCGTTTTTCGTTTTTACCCTTGTAAATTCCTCTTTAAAAAATCTTCTGTTATAAATACCTGTAAGATAATCATGATATGCCAAATATTCATATTTTTCTTGTATTTCTTTCCGCTTAACAATTTCCTGTTTTAGATTATTCCGTATTATTCTTCTTTCGCTATTATCTACAACACTCTCAATTAAATACTTTTTACCATTAAACTCTGTGGTTACTACCGTTTTAATTATTGAAGTCCTAGCACCATTAGAACAAACTATTTCACGTTCTGAGTTATCTACGTCTTGCCCTAAATCACCAATTGGACATTTACCTTTTTCTGACGGGCATAATAAAGCATGACAACTTTTGCCAATAATTTCTTCAGAAGAATAGCCTGTGATACTCAAGATTTTTTCGTTTGCATAAACAATACAGTGAGTATCGTACTCAATGATAACTACTCCAAACCCGAGTTTTTCTAACACCAAAGGAGCAAAAAACGAAATATTATCTGCACTAAAACCACATAGATTAAGAGACGATTTATCTGCCATGCTCATAAAGCATCCTCCAATTAAGTTTCCTAGTATCTCCTAATATTATTCAAATACGATTTCTTAAGATATTTTAATAAAATATTATCTACAATTATTTTTATTCGCTTTATAAATATAAAGTCCTGCTTATATTTAAAGTTACCTCAAATGTTTTATAAGTAAATTACGCATATTTGATGTATAATTCTCACTGTAGTAGTCAAATGAGAGGAGATGTTTTTATGAAAAAACGTATTTCCATCCTTTTAACCATATTGTTTATGCTTATTTTACCAGTTTTTGCCTATGCTTCTGACTATGTTGGCAATGCCCGCACACATAAATTTCACTATGCCAGCTGCTATTACGTTGCAAAGATGAACGAAAGTAATAAGGTTTGGTTTGAAACCCGTGAAGAAGCAATCGAAGCTGGCTATATTCCCTGCAAAGTATGTAGACCATAAAGCTTAAGTTATGCAGACCTTACGTTTCATATATCCTAAAGAATATTTACTAACATGCAAAAAGGACTGACTAATAATAGTCAGTCCTTTTTAGTTTGTGCCGCTACACAAAAATCTTCTATAATTCACCTGATATTGGAAAATACTAGGTTTATTTTTCTTTTTTTCCTTCGCCCTTATATAAACACTTCCCGAAGTCGCACTCCTTCACAAATTCATAAAATGTTCTTGATAGCTTCATATCAAGAATACCACTCTTATATATTAGCCAAGTGTTACGGGCCAATAACTTACCCTTTTTATCACACAAGGGTATAGAGTATAATCCCGGTTTATCATCTATTAGGATCGAAGGTAAAAGTCCATAGCCTAAACCCTTAAAGACCATTTCCTTACTCAAATCTAAATTGCTTACCTGCATACCAATCTTAGGAGGAACCTTAAAGTTATCATTCCACCAAGCATCCAGAAATGTTCTATAATAAACTTCTGTATCATAATCAATACGAGTCATATCCGGTAAGTCTTCTAGTTTAAAGGGCTTGGTCGCTACCGCGCAAACATAGTTTGTAGTCAATAATAACTTCGCATGCTCATCCCACCCGAAGTCATTACGCAAAAAGCCAAAATGTAGTGCTTTGGAGTTCATAAGTCCCAGCACTTTGCTGCTTGGTGCTATGGAAATATCGAAGGTTACCTTGGGGTACAGTTCTTGAAACTTACTTAAAAGCTGGGGAAGATAGTAAGATGCCAAAATACTTGGTGCCGCTATCCGCAATATACCGCCAATTTCATCTCCCAGATTTGCTAGTTCTTCTTTGAACGTACTAATTTCGTTCAAAATCTTAAGAGCAAAAATCGCCGCTCTTTCTCCTGCGCTGGTAAAAGTAATCCCCTTATTTCCCCTGTAAATAAGAGTGATACCCAAGTGATTTTCAATTTGCTTAATGCGTGTAGTAAGGGCCGGTTGTGACAGATATAGTATTCTTGCTGTTTTAGTAATATTTTTTTCTTCGTATAAAGTTTTAATTATTTGCCAATCTCGCTCATCCATATTACTACCTCGCTTTGTTCTCTATGACGCTATTTTAACACACTTACGTGCCTCTTAACACCATAGAAAATGAAACGACGTACCCCCGCTATCCACTGGCGCACGTCTTATCACAAATTATCTTTTCACTTGTGTTTGGTTCTTTATTTGCCCCGTTGGAAGTTCTCTAATAAGATCCTTGGATTTTCCTGCCCGAAGGATGTAGCTGTCCGTAGAATGACCCAGAATGGCTACGATTTTCTTACTAATGGCAATAGTCTTGTCCAAGTCAATACCTGTAGCTATACCAGATTCATCGCACATATGCACCACGTCTTCCGTAGCTACGTTACCGGCTGCCCCCGGCACAAAAGGACATCCACCTGCACCCGCAAAACTAGTATCGAACTTAGTAAAGCCGCTAAGCATACCGGCCATGATATTGGCCATACCCATACCACGAGTATTGTGGAAATGAAGCCACCAATTTACCTCAGGATAAGCTCCTAACATTTCCGTGCATATAGCATGCACTTGCTTAGGATAGGCCATTCCCGAAGCATCAGAAAGGGAGATTTCCTTCACTCCCACTGCTAGGTAAGCCTCTACAATATCACGTACATTTTTAATCGGTATTTCTTTGTCCCATGGTGAACCAAAACTCATGGATATAGAACCGGAAATATCTATATTAGCCTCCCTAGCCTTGGCAACCGCTTCCCCAAAACCCGCCACTGTCTGGGCAGGAGTCCTATTTAAATTAGCTAAATTGTGAGATACACTGGCAGAAACATTCAGCTTCACCTTGGTGCAGCCACAGTTTATTGCCCTATCTACTCCTTTAGTGTTAGCAATGAGAGCACGATATTCTACCCCATCTACTTTTTTAATACCTTTAAAAACTTCATCTGTATTAGCCATTTGCTCTACTGCCTTGGGACTCACAAAGGATCCAACTTCAATAACTTTAAACCCAGCCTCCGACATGTCATTAACCAGACAAATCTTCTCTTCCGTGGTTAATAAAGTCTTTTCATTTTGTAAACCATCTCTGAGCCCTACCTCGCAAATAGTTATACTTTCAGGTAAATTCGCAAAGTCCATTTAGATTACTCCTTCCGCTTTCAAAGCTTGCAAATCACTAGCTTCTAAACCGAGATATGCTTTATAAACTTCAGCGTTGTGAGCACCTAACTCTGGACCAACCCATTTAATCTCCCCCGGAGTTTCGCTAAACACAGGTGCAATACCAGGCATTTTAATAGTCCCTAATTGAGGATGTTCCATTTCCACCACATCATGACGAGCAGCATACTGAGGATCTTCAAAAATGTCTTTAATACTGTAAATAAGATTAACTGGTACACCTTCTTTATCTACAATAGCCTTTAAATCCTTATAATCATAACTGCCAATCCAGGCACTTACAATTGCGTCTAGTTCAGGATCATTGGCAACACGGTTCTTCATGGTATTAAAATGAGGATTACTTCTTAACTCCTCCCTGTTCATAGCCGTAGTCAGATACTCCCAAGTACGATCGGTACTGCAAACCAAAACCACCCATTTGTGGTCTTTGGTTTCATAAGTTCCGCCTGGGCTCGATGTACCACTGAGCTTCGGTTTACGTTCACGAATAATACCATTCTTATCATAATCTGCGCACAATATTTCCATAAAACGAAATACGCTTTCATAGAGGCTAACATCTACTTCCTGACCATTGCCGTGCAAAATATCTCTGTGGTATAAGGCCATCATAGTACCCATACAGGTATATAATCCTGCTATATAATCCGTTAATGAAAAAGAAGGACTTACCGGTGGGCGATCCGGATAGCCGGTGATATAAGTCATACCGGAAAATGCCGTAACAGGCGTACCAAAACCCGGCAATTTTGCATAAGGTCCTGTTTGTCCATAGCCTGTAACATGACTGAGAATAACCTCTTTATTGGCTTCTTTCATTTTGGCATACCCGATGCCCCACTTATCCAAAGTCCCGGTACGAAAATTTTCTATAACCACATCGGTTTTTTCTACCATCTTGAGAAACATCTCTTTGCCTTTTTCTGTCCGCAAATCCAAAGTAACTGATTTCTTATTGCGGCCCATACAGGCAAAACGCATAGCATCTTTTCCATGAAATGGTCCCAAGCGCCTAAAGGGATCTCCCCCATTAGGCATTTCAATTTTAATAACTTCCGCACCGAAATCTGCCATCAATCCCGCAGCAAATGGTGCTGCAATAACAGTAGATAGATCCAATACTCTAACTCCGGTTAACATTCCCATAACAAGCACCTCTCCCAAGTTTTGGTTTAGCTCGCTCTTCATCCTTAGCTTATTTTCATTATATTATTTTCCTCAGAGGTTGAAAAATACTGAATTTGGATACAAGGTATAAAGTTTTTCTATTACAAGGTTTCCATGTTAAGTTGCAATTTAATATTTTTAACAGGCTTGAAGACTTTCCCTTAAGATTACACATATGGTGAAATACAAGATAAATGAAGCATGACTCAAGCTTTATGCAAAACCCGGCTATGCTTCATTGGTCTATTCATTTATAAATACTTATCCTCCGAATACTCCAATCCAACGCCAATAGGTTGCAGCACAGATTGCATATACGATACACCCTACTACAGAAATAGGAATACCTACCTTAGGAAAATCCCAAACCGTAAGCTGTCCCGTACTATACACCAAGATATTCGGGTTAGTACAATAGAACATCAATACAGGATATCCACCTATAATCATGCCTGCAGAAAGTGCCAATACTTGTGGTGGCAAGCCTGCTTCCACTCCCAAGGCAATGATCATAGGCATCATAGCCGTCGTCATTACCGTGGTTCCCACAAAGAATAAATGCATGAATTGGCAAATCAGCATGACAACTATGGTTAGAACAATTACAGGCAGTGCCTGCAGGCCAAAGGCCTGGAAAGCTTGAGCAGCAAGCCATTTGGATGCTCCTGTCTTCATTAGCAAAGTCCCTAACCCAATACCGCCGCCAACAACCAATAAAATACTATAATTAATATGTGGTGAAGCTTGCTTCCATTTGAGCACACCAAATTTAGGAATGAATAATAGCAAACCTCCTGCCATACAGGTTGTCGTTGTATCTATTTTGATTATTTTTTCCGTTGCCCATCCCACAACAACAAGTAAGAATACAATAAGAGTATATATTTCATCATATTTCATAGGACCCATTTCATTCAGGCTCTTAGTTACGTAAGATGACCCTCCCGGGATTTCCTTTTCTTCCGGCTTAAACAAGAACTGAATAATAGCCCAGGTAATTATTGTCATCAAAAGAGCTGGAGGAAAGCCTATTTTTAGCCACTCCATATAAGAAATTGTAGGTCCGCCGGCTTTTTGAATAAAATCAATAATAACAGGATTCGGCACAGTTGCCGTCAAAATGCCGGAGGCAATAGTACAGTTAGTCATCGTTAATGTTAATAATAAATTCGCCCCGAACCTTGTCCGTCCCTCGCCTTTGAACAGCTCTATAACGCTAATACACACAGGTAATAAAATAGCCACGCGGGCCGTACTAGAAGGGACTAGGAAAGATAACATAATATTTGTTAATACTACGCCAATAGTAATTTGCCTTGTAGAAGAACCTACCCACTTCAAAATAAGATAGGTAATACGTTTGGCTAAATTAGTCTCAATCATTCCTGCTGCCAAGATAAATGCACCAAACATCAAAAACAATGACGAAGAAGCAAATGACGATAGGGCCGGTCCGACTTTGTCAATACCCATCAATACGGCAAGGGGAGCTACCGCAATGCTCGTTACTGCCAAAGGAACAGCTTCTGTTAAATATAATATAAAGATACCGGTAAACAACGCTAATGCATGGTGCCCTTGGGGCGTTAATCCCTGGCCCAGAGGCATGAACCAAACTATCATTCCGAATATGATAGCTAATGGGAACCCCCATCTCTTTCTTAATATATCAATCTTATTTTCTCCCAAAATACTCCCTCCTTCTTATACTTACATTTCATCTCGCGGACCTATTGTCCTATCCCCCTCTCTGATAAATGTCCCGCTATTAAAATTTATATGGATATTCTTTCTGAAAATTCTGTTTCTTGAGCTCATTACAGTGCAATAGACCTTTTGAAAATTTTTTCTAGCTTATATCAGCATTTGTTAGAATAATTCTAGTATGCGTCCACCTGTGAAAAATTCCAACAAAAAAATCTGTATTTGTCTATTTATAAATATTTTTTCATACATCCGCTCTGCACTCTATCTACCATTAATTGTAAGTGTAGCCTAGTTTATAATTAATAGAAAATACTCTTTTTGAATTGGCACCATAAAAATTTATTATAACAAAATTAATCATACCCTCTGCATTTTATTACAAGATTGACTACACCTTTTTGTCATATTCTTCCCAACTCGTCAACACTATTTTTCTCTCCCCACACGCACAAAATCGCCGAGATATACTCAGATACAAGAAAGACCTAGGATTTTTTATGACAAGGTCTGACAAAGTAAATGAGTAAATCTCAGCGATTTTTTAAGGTAATTAACATCTACGTACATTATTATTTACATTTTCTTTTTTAATGTCCCGCACCAACCTGTTTATGCTCGTGGTTATCATGGTCTTCATTGTCCTCACGATCTTTAAGATTGTCATGGTAGTTATCTTGTTTTTCTATATGTTGTTTAAATCTTTGCTCTTCTTTTTGGTATGAAATTCTTTGCTCGTGCCCATTTTTAGAATGTTGAAATGCTGCCTCCGCAACAATTGGAAAACTTGCTGAACCCATAAAACCGAAAAATATCAGCGTCGCCATTAATTTTTGCATTTTTTCCTTTAGCATTATCATCACTCCTTTTATTTTTCCCAACCACTAAGTTAGGATTTCTATAGTTATACTAACAATTTTGTATGTCTATGACATGTCAAAACACTGAACTACATATGTTCTAAGGGTTTTTATAACAAACAAATTAAATCTTAAAACCGAAAAATTTAATTCGTATAAGACTTTGAAAACTATTTTTTTCTCAATTTGTTTTTTCTGTTGCATTTCTCCAACCCTAAAAAGCGCTGAGATTTACTCAGACACGCGAACGACCGAGGATTTGTTATGACAAGGTGTTTTTCCTCTTTTGTCATATTCTTCCCAACTGTTCAACACTATTTTCTTCCCCCACACGCACAAAATCACCGAGATTTACTCAGATACGCGAAAGACTAATGTTTTTGCAAGAGGATAGTACAGCTAGTACATCCTCTTGTCAAAACATGCAGTCTGACAAAGTAAATGAGTGAATATCAGCGATTTTCATTAATACATTTTATTTATTATTTATTTACTTTCATAGACCGGTATAACTGTAACCTTAGTTATTATGGTTATAATGGTTATTAGAGTCATAGTGGTTATCATGTTTATCATTGTTGTCATTGTTGTCATGTTTATCATGGTGTCTCCTTTGTATTTCTCGTTGATGTTCTCGTCTTTGCGCCTCTTTTTGATGTTGGATTCTTTCCTTTTCTTTTTGACGCTCTATCCTTTGCACTTCGCGTTGATGCTCAATTCTTTGTTGTTCTCTTTGATGTTCAAATCTTTGCTCTTGTGCATTTTGAGAATGATAAGAAGATGCCTCCGCAATAATTGGTAGACTTGCCGAACCCATAAATCCTACTAATACAAGCACTGCCATTAATTTCGGCATTGTTTTCTTTAGCATTATAACCACTCCTTTTATTTTCCCTGACTAATTAGTCAAGCTTTCTATGGTTATAATACCAATGATGTATGTCTAAAGCATGTCAAAAGAATAGTATCCATGTGTTCTAAGTGGCTTCTGGTGTTGATAATTTCAAGATTAAAAATTTAGGGGCCATAATCCCTCTGACACTTTGCTGACAGTTTTTTTGTCAATTTCCTATAATCCAGCTTATTGGAAATAATTTTATTAAGTGTTCCATTAATTGCACTTATCATTAATTCTTTATAAAAAAATTGCTTTTTTTAGCCGCATTTCCAGATCGCACAAAATCGCTGAGAGATACTCAGATATGCGAAAGACCAAGGATTTGTTAACAATATCACCTGTCTCTTTTTAGCACAAAAATGTTCTTCATATCTTAAGCATTATTTCCCCACACGCACAAAATCACCAAGATTTACTCAGATACGCGAAAGACCGAGTATTTGGTATGATAAGGTGTTTTTCCTCTTTTGTCATATTCTTCCCAACTGGTCAGCACTATTTTCTTCCCCCACACACCAAAAATCGTCGAGATTTACTCAGATACGCGAAAGACCAATGTTTTTGCAAGAGGATAGTACTTCTAGTACATCCTCTTGTTAAAACATGCAGTCTGACAAAGTAGATGAGTGAATATCGGCGATTTTTAAACAAAAAAATGCCGCCAAGCCCTAAGACTCAACGGCACTAATCTATTTACTTTTCCTAATTATTAATTGTTACCAATAATAGCTCCAACAATCCCACCAATAAGCAAACCTGTAACTAAATTTCCTTCGTCACTATGACTTTCGTTGTCATTATGTCTTCTGTATTCCCCTCTATGGTCATGTCTTCTTTGCTCTTCTCTGCGGTGCTCTGCAATTCTTTGCTCTGCTCTACGATGCTCTGCAATTCTTTGCTCTTCCCTACGATGCTCTGCAATTCTTTGCTCTTCTCTACGATGCTCTGCAATTCTTTGTTCTTCTCTATGATGCTCTGCAATTCTTTGTTTTTCTCTATGGTGCTCGATTCTTTGCTCTTCTCTATAGTTATGAAAAGATGCCTCCGCAACAATTGGTAAACCCGCAGACCCAACAAACCCTACCAATACAAATGCTGCTATTAATTTTTGCATTTTTTTCATTAGCACTATAACCACTCCTTTTATTTTTCCTGACTAATTAGTCAAGCCCTACATGGTCATAGTACCAATGATGTATGTCTAAAGCATGTCTAAAACATGTCAAAAGAATAGTATCAAAATATCTTTTGTTGGTACACAGACAAAAGTGACGGTTTGCAGTGTGTTTACATTTTTGAGCTTGACACTGACTTTTTTCATTATTATACTTGGTGCATAAAAGGAACCATTGATATCGTCTTCTATCTGAGCCATTAGGCGCTCGTTAGATAGCGTATCAATGGTTTCTTTTTTATTCATATAAGCACTATTTTCTTCAGTTTTATTTTTAATCATAGAAATACCACTCTTATTTTGCTCAGAGCGGTATTTTTTTACTATTCTTTTTATGACAAAAAGGAGTTCCATATCTTGAACATGATTTTCTTTACACACAAAAAATCGCCGATATTTACTCAGATACACGAAAGACCGAGGATTTTATAATGGTATAGTACACACTGGTACATACCATTACAAAACTGCAAGTTCTGACAAAGTAGATAAGTGAATATCGGCGATTTTACTTATCTGCATAACCACCAACACCTAACTCCCAATCATGCAAGATAAGTCATCAAGGATTGCTTGCAACTCGCTAATAAGCGTTCCTGATTTTCCGATGTCGCTTGCGATCTCTGTGTTTGTGTTTGCAGCTGCGTTATTTGCGTTGATTGCTGCTGCATTTGATTCAAGGCTTGCGTCAACTGCTGTTTCGCTATTGCCAGTTCCTGTTTTACGACATTATAGCCGGCCTTTTTTCGTGTATTTCTAGACCTTACAGAGGACTCCTTGACTGTTCCATTATTATTTGTTACACTATTTTCAAGTAAAAAACTCTGTGTGGTTAACAGGTCGGGCAATTGGAGCCTAAATCCTCTTAACCACTAGGAGCTTTTTCCATGTTTGTATATATTATTATCTTTTGGCATAGCAACTTATTTCAATTTCCCCTGCTCTTTAAAGATCCCCAATATAAAGCTTTTTTTCTAATATTTCACATATCTCTTCAAGTATTTTGATTAATTTCTGGCGTTCAGCCAATAATTCTGCATAGGTAGAATATCTATTATCTACACTAGCATCATTGTACTTACTCCTGACACTTAAGATGTCAGTAATTTTTTTTGTTATTTTTTTAATATCAGCATCCAATAAATTTCTTGTTTCTTTATCAAACAAAATCCTTTCAGAACTTGTTTCAGTTTGCATTTTTAAAACAATTACAGAGCTTTGTTTAATTATATCTTCATCGGTCTTGGCTTTATCAATAAAGTCGAAATCATCTAATTGTTTAATTAAGCCTCTAAATATTTCATAAACCTTATATCTCTTTTCAAATACAATTAAATTGTTTTGCCGTCTAAGCAAATTTTTCTGGCTCCACCCAAAATAACAAAGCGCCATACATGAAATAGCAGCAATAATAATATTAATGATTGTTGATAACTCCATATAAAAACCCTCCCTTATAAATTATTTTATAATTTCATTATTGTACTTTTTAAAATATTTGTCAACGATACTGTTTTCTCTAATAATACTTGCAACTAGTCAAAAAATAGGGCAAAAGTGTCTCCCTCTTTTTGTTGCAAGAATGTTTTTTATCTTGAATATTATTTTTCCCCACCCACGCCAAAAATCGCCGAGACTTACTCAGCTACGCGAAAGACCGAGTATTTTGTAATGGTATAGTACACACAGGTACATACCATTACGAAAACGCAAGGTCTGACAAAGTAGATGCGTGAATATCGGCGATTTTTACATGAGCACAGTACATACTATTGCAAACCCGCAAGGTCTGACAAAGTAAATGAGTGAATATCAGCGATTTTCAACAAAATATTACTATAATATATATGATCTGTTTAAACAATAAATTGAACAAAACACTAAAAAAGCTTACAATATAATTGTTTAATTGAATAATTATATTAATTTTTCATCCTACAAGTATATTATTATGAAAATTTAACAAAAATGGATACTACCTTTTGTCATAAAATGAACAATATAATTTTTAGGGAAAGCACTGCAAATAAATCCTTGTGATTTAATGGCTTTAAAAATGCCAAAATCTCACATGTATGGTAACTTTATCTAGAAAAACTAAGGCTGCTCAGAAAATATACGATAAGCGCAGAGCCCTTTTTGGCGCTTCTAGAAAGCTAAAACTTTAGTAAGTTGGAAGAAATTCAACATTAATAAAAAGAGAGCTGGCGCTTTTGTTATGAAAAAGTTTCTATTGTTATTTGCAGTATTGTTTTCGTTGTGTACCAATGTTTTTGCTATGAATTGCAATTGGAGAACCTTACCCGATGGTATTTGCGCTAAATATGCCGCTCAAGAGTTTGAAAAAATTGCTCCTAGTCCTGGCGTGAACTGGTTAGCCTATAATTACGACTGGGTAGTACAAGCGCAACAGGCTGGATGGGTAGTTAAAACAGAGGTGCATTCTGCCATGATTGGAGCGATTGTAGAATGGCAAGGTCTTGAGCGTGGCAGTGGACACTTAGCCGTAGTGCGAACCGTTTTAGCAGATAAAATAATTGTAGAAGAAAACAATGTAGGGAAAACTATTGGCAGCTTAAATTATACTTTTGCCGATAAAAAATTACAGTCTGAAGTAACAACAGGATGGGGAAAAACTACCATAAGAGCAATTAAATATGAAGACATGGCAAAAATGGACACTAGAAAATTTGTTGGTTATATTTGGCCGGTTCGACAAGATGAATACAATAAATTACCCTCTAAATATGCCATCTCCCTCTACAAGCAAATGAACATTAAAGAACCCTTATATAAAGGGTTTAACGAATATTGGTCAAGCACTTATAGCCTAAAAGAATTCGACAAGACAGCCCCAAAGCCTGGCGTAAATTGGCATGGTAAGCTACAAGATTGGGTTAAAAATGCAGATCAAAAGGGCTGGGTTACAAAATACAATAGTGATGATGCGGAAATTGGTGCATTAATTATTCGTACCAACCCCGCCAAGAATTTAGTTAAAGTTGGTATTGTTCGTGAAATTAAAAACAGCTTAATTACTATAGATACAAGAAGAACAAATTTATATCCTATCACTGAGACAATAAATTTGAGTGATTTAAAAAGTGCTGATAAAAATGGCTATGTATTTTTAGGCTACATTTGGCCAATCCGAAAATAGATAAATAAGAATAACCGCCCAGCCTTTTAGTGCTGAACGGTCAAGTAATTACCACATATTTAATAAACCAAATAAATAGATTAGGAGGAGACAGCAAATGAAAAGAGAAATCAATATATTAAACCATGCAACAGCTATTATGCAAGGTCTAGAAGGCGGCGTTTTATTGACAACAAAAGCTGACGACAAAGTTAATTCCATGACAATTTCTTGGGGAATGCTGGGTGTTGAATGGCGTAAGCCGGTATTTATCACTTTTGTGCGAGAAGGTCGGTTCACTAGGCAACAGCTTGATAAAAATGCGGAATTCACAGTTAACATTCCCTATGGTGCCTATGATAAAAAAATCCTGGCATTCTGTGGTACAAAAAGCGGACGTACCACCGACAAAATTAAAGAGCTAGGTCTAACACTTGAAGCTCCATTAGTTATTTCCGTCCCTGGCATTAAGGAACTTCCTTTGACACTAGAATGCAAAGTAATTTACAAACAAAAGCAAGATTTGCAAGCCATATCACCAGAGAATAAGGCTTTCTACCCGCAAGATATTGACAGCTCTTTCCCCGGCGCCAACAAAGATGTTGCCATAGCGTATTATGGTGAAATTGTCCGTGCGTATTTTATTGAATAACTAAGAGAATTTATAATATACAGCACTTCAGTAATTACCACAAACGCTAAAAAACTGGATGCTTAAATTTAAGGACATGACAACCAAACATACGAGGAGACCACTAAATGAAACATGAATGGAAAAAACATGAAAAAGGCCTATATTCCCCTAAGCAAATTCCTGAAGTAATTACAATCCCAAAGCAACAATTTTTTATGCTAAAGGGAAAAGGAAATCCAAACAGCAATTCTTTCGCAGAAAAGATAGGTGTTCTTTATTCATTAGCTTATTCTGTTCGAATGATGCCAAAACAGGGTTATATTCCTGAAGGCTATTTTGAGTACACGGTATACCCGTTAGAAGGGTTATGGAATTTAACGGAAAAAGGAAAGAAGTGCGGAACATTAAATAAAGATGAACTTCTATACACGATCATGATTAGACAACCTGATTTTGTCACAGCGGAAGTTGTAAACAAAGCATTTGAAATCGTGAGGAAAAAGAAACCGCATCCATTACTAGATGAGGTTATCTTTGGAACCATTGAAGATGGATTATCAGTACAAATGCTGCATTTAGGTTCATACGATGATGAACCTAAAAGTTTTAAAATAATGAATGATTTTATAGCGAACAATAACCTTGTGAAAGCCTCTTTAATTCATAGAGAAATCTATCTTTCAGACGCGAGAAAAGTTCAACCGGATAAACTCAAAACAATTCTGAGATATATGGTTAAGCCGATAGTATAAATATATATTGTTTGCTGTCCAAGTTCTTTATAAATGAACATCTTCACAAATAATTTCTATTCAATAAATAGCAAAAATCATCGCCAAGATGATCTGTCATTTTTTCACGCATAACTATTCCCTGCATAAGACCTCTTAACTTTTTCAGTATGCTTTATTACAATTTTCTTTAAGAAAGAGCTTTGTTTGAGTAAAGCCTTCGGCAATTTTAGCCGTTGTGAGCTTACCCAAGCGAAGCTTTTTTTATGTTTGCATATATAACAAGATCGTCTAGTCTTTTCTTCACTAGGGGTACTAGGACTTGAACCCAAATCTACGATTTTATAACTGTCGCTATGAAAATTCTGGAGAAATGTTTTTTAGCATAACCGCATATTTATTCCAGCAAGTAACACTAACTGATTGTTGTATATCCTATATCTTTAGGTAAAAACAGTACTTCGATTACCGGAAATATCATCAATAAGCCAAGAAAAACAAAACCCAATTCATATGAAGTCGTAATGGAGAAAGAGTTCTGCAATAAATTCACAACAACGGTAATCAGTGATATCCCCAGCCCCTGAGCTAATGTCATGACGACAACATTCAATGTATTTGCGCTATTTCGATCTTGAGGTGCTATTTCAGAAAAACTCAGGCCATTATAACTTGTTAAGGCCAATGAACGCCCTACACCTGAGACCAAGGCAAGAAACATAATATAAACAGGAAAAGTATTTGGGCGAATAAATGCTAAAGCAACCGATGTAATAAATACCATTCCGAAGGATGATAACAGAGCGCTGCGGTAGCCAAGTTTGCGAATAATTGCATTGGTAAAAGGTTTAATGCCAATATTGCCAATAAAAATGAACAGCACATAACTACCTGCTTTGACGGCGGACCACTGAAAAACTGTTTGTAAAAAAACGGTTAGTATGTAGGGCAATGCCCCAACACAAAGCCACAAAACCGAACCACTTGTCTGACAAATCCGAAAAGAAGTTACTTTTAATGCTTGAATTGAGAATAATGGATTTTCTGCTTTTTTCAAATGCTTAAAAACTATGACTCCTAAGATTACACCTACAGCTACCAAGCCCATTGCACTAACCCAATAATTTTTTCCATGTGTAGCCAGTTCCGCTCCAACTAAAATTACACCTGATGCAAAAGTAATCTCTATAAATCCTAAAAGGTCAAAATCATTTTTCGTTTTCACATCATCAGCATCAATCCATTTGATACCCAATAAAACAATCATGAAACCGATTGGAACGTTAATCAGGAAAATCCATTGCCAGCTCCAGTAAGTCACGATAAACCCACCGGCCAATGGTGCGATTGCGGGTGCTATTAATGCAGGCCAAATGAGGTAACTAACCATTTTTAACAACTTTGAAGCTGGTGTCTTTTCTAGGACAATAAGTCTTGCCGTGGGGGTCATGAGAGAGCCTGAAAAACCTTGTATGATTCTCATTAATAAAAGGAAAATGAAGCTAGACACTAAGGCACTCGTTAACGAGCTAATAGTAAAGATTATTACAGCAATAATCCAGATTTTCTTT